>CEQG01066733.1_pt1 | contig 16977 bp, 16 predicted proteins | sample 350301 | NCBI WGS metagenome assembly CEQG01 (sample SAMEA2621242, study PRJEB7988) | marine metagenome | isolation source: saline water (ENVO:00002010), including | reverse complement strand
GCTAAGGTTTTCAGGTGCTAGCCCTTTATCCTTGTAGGCTTCAGAAAACATTTTACCCGGAACCACTATGGCAAGATACTGGTCAGACGCCGTTACATTCAGTATAACGCAGCTTGTAACGGTACTGGCAAACAGACCGAAGATACCTTTTGCAACTCTCAGCAGTGCGTTGCTAATAGTTTTTAGGGCGCCTATAGCTTCCATTACACCGCCAAAAACCATTGCACATATTATCAGCCATATTGTGCCCATCATTTTTTGCATGCCACCCGATGTAAAAAGCCCTTTCAGAGTTTCATTAGTTGTTTCTACAGTCGTTTCTACAGTAATGGCATTCATTACACCTTTATAGGCAGATTCAAATGTAAGCACTTCGCTTCCACCCAATTTAGCAACAAGCTCCGGCTGGAAAAAGATGGCAAAAAAGCCACCCAAAAGCGTACCTAATAACAAGGCAATAAGAGGTTCTGTTTTTTTTACGATAAGCGCTATTACCACAAGCGGCACTATAAACAGCCATCCGTTAATGGTAAAACTCTCTGTTATGGCAACAAGTGTTCCCGGTGTATCGGCAGGGCCTGATGTTTCCTGTGTAAGCCCCAGTATTACAAACAAAATTAATGTTAAGGCATAGGTTGGCACTGTTGTAAATGCCATGTAGCGTATGTGTGTAAACAAATCGGTGCCTGCCATTGCCGGGGCAAGATTGGTAGTATCTGACAAAGGCGACATCTTATCGCCAAAATAAGCCCCTGAAATTACCGCTCCGGCCACCATACCCAAATTCATGCCCATTGCGTCACCTATACCTATAAGCGCAATACCAACGGTTGCGGAGGTTGTCCATGAGCTGCCCGTGGCAATAGATATTACTGAGCATATAAGCACACATGCCGGCAGGAAGAAATCAGGGTTAAGTATCTGCAATCCATAATATATCATTGCGGGGATAATACCGCTTATGAGCCATGTGCCCGAAAGTGCCCCCACAAGTAATAAAATTAATATAGCCCCTGCTGTAGATTTTATGTTCTTGCTTACCTTTTCCATCATTTTAGAATAAGGTATTTTATGCGCAAACCCAACTATTGCGGCTATAGCGCCGCCAATAAGTAACACAAACTGATTAGAGCCGCCCAGTGCATTGTCACCAAAAACCCGCACATTATAGTATAAAACAATGATAAGGGCTATAACGGGTATAAGCGCGGCAGCAAGGCCTATTTCTTTTTTCTTGTTAGGAGAAGTTACAGGAGTATTTTCCATTTAGTGTTGCAGAGGTTAAAGCTTGCAATTTAAGAAAATTATGTTAATGGGCTAAAACAGGGCAGGCGGCATTAAAATTTTTCAAAAACCCCGAGCCCGAAAAGTGCAAAATCATACTTAACAGGGTCGGCTGTATCCATAAGCCTTAATTGTGTATCAAGTTCTGATAATGCCTTTGCATCGTTTTGTTTTCGGGTGAGTATCCCTAGCTTTCGGGCCACGTTACCCGAATGTACATCGAGCGGACATGAAAGGGCAGAGGCAGGTATACTTTTCCAAATGCCAAAATCAACGCCTGTTTTATCCTGCCGTACCATCCAGCGCAAATACATATTAATTCGCTTTGCTGCTGAACCGGAGAGTGGATCTGATACATGCTTTTGTGTGCGGCTTTGGTGTTCTACTTCAAAGAAAACCTTTTTAAACTCACTTATGCTTTTTTGCAGGCTGTTGTCATTTAAGTTTTTCCTGAAAATAGCTTCGAGTCCGCCATGATTGGTGTATATATTGCGAAGTGCGGTTATAAATGTAGAGAAGTCGGCACCATTAAACGTGCGGTGCACAAAACCATTAAGCGATTCTAAATGGTGGCTGCTGTGCCCAATAACAAAATCGTAGGGGCTGTTACCCATCAAATCCATCATCCTGCGGGCGTTGCTGATAATCATCTTACGGTTCCCCCATGCAATTGTTGCAGCTAAAAAGCCTGCTATTTCTATATCTTCTTTTTGAGTAAAGCTATGCGGAATTGTATCGGGTCAGAGTCTATAAAATCAGGGTTGTTGTATAGTAACACCTTTTCATCAAGAAAAGCTTTAAGTTCGGCAGCATCCATTTTCATATTCATATTGCAAAGATACCAACCTCTATATAATTATTATCTTAAAGTTTTTACCGACTTAAATCCCGATTCAATAGCATTATCATCCCTTAATTGAGGTATGTAGCCTGTTTTCCTATCAAAATAACGCAACTGTGCGCTGTTTACACAGGGCAATGGGCCATTAGCTGTCCCGTATAGAAAGAAATTCTGTGAAGGTGAGTAATACTCCATATTGCCCGATTTCAGTTTGTTATACCCAATGTCAGGATATCGTGTTACAGGTTCAGGAATGTATAGCTGTGAGAATCGAAATCCGGCAGATGCCTGATGAAAACGGTTATTGGTAACCCCGCCGTAGTTAATATTGGTTATGAGTATTACCGCAGCCAAAGCCCCTGCTGAAACAGCTATTTTATAAAATAGAGGTTTTTTAATGGCTTTATATAGCTGGTGGGCGATTATGAGCAATAAGAACACAACTACAGGTAAAAAGAACCTGAACTGTGGTGATATCAATAACAATATAGCAAACTGGGCAAGAATGGCACTATAGGCAAGCCTGTATGTGGGGTGCAGCCTGATAGTTTTGAAAAAGGGCATGATAACCAGCAACAGTACTGTGGCTTTATGTAGTAATCCTTTTATTCCGGGCAAGGTAAACCAACTTGTAAGTTTTTCTCCTATGCCTGCGCCGGCAGCGGTACCATAAACATTCTTATCTGCAGTAGTGTTTATGGCGGTAAGTATTTCAGCAGGTACTTTCCAGTCTGCATCTACAGATAACATTGTTAACGGATATAATGGATAACCTGAAACAATTATATTTTTAATTGTCCAGAGTACAAACACGCTCATCCCTACTACTGAAAAAAATACAAATTGCTTTTTCCTGATAAGTTGCGGCAAAAAAAGTAAGGCAAATGGCGCTACTGTTACTTTAATAAATGCTGCAAAGGCAAACAGTAAAACGGCTGCCTTATAGTTATCTTCTTTATTTTGGGTATAAAGCCAAAACATAACAGGTAGTAAACATAACAAAGGCAGGTCGGGTGAGGGGGCATCTAAAAACAGAAAGTAAAAAACGGAAAATAGCGGCAGGAAACTAAGCCAACTTTTAAGAGCTTCCTGCTGTGTTATAGCATACGTGACCGTGACAAGAAATATAAAACCATTAATGTCATTAAACGGCAACCCGGTAAAATTCAGGTTAAGACCTGCATGCAGAATGTGCCAGGGCGAAGCCTGAGTCAAAAAGATATGCAGATTGGCAAGGCCTTTCACCAGCCCATATTCATTTGCCCATTTAATGGTTTGTATGTAGTAGCTTTCATTATCTATCACAAAAGGTACCTGAGCACTTTTTAGTGCTGCGGCAAACATAAAGAACAGCAATAGGTATTTCTGAAAAGGTTTCAGCGTATTTACTGTCAGTGTGCAGTTTTTAATGATTACTTTAATATCCTCACGATATATGTAATATAAGCTAATAGCAATTAGTATTACTATCGCTAAAGCATAGAAATTAAGAGCAGTAAACAATGATACTACTGTAAAGCCAAAGCAAAGGAAAAATAAACCGAATACTATTGTAAGGCATATATTGGCTGATTTAATACCGCATATCTTTTGCAACAACACGCCATACGGCAGTGTTATCAGTAGCAGAAACAGCCAGTATGCCAGTATCAGCAACATTATGGATTAATTATGCGCCCGTCACTCATTACCAGTTTACGGTCGGCCATATTAGCCAGTTCTTCGTTATGGGTTACAATTACAAATGTCTGTCCCATTTCGTCACGCAGCTTAAAAAACAGCTTATGAAGATTTTCGGCAGATGCAGTATCAAGGTTACCCGAAGGCTCATCCGCAAAAATTACGGCTGGGTTGTTTATAAGTGAGCGCGCCACAGCCACACGTTGCTGTTCTCCGCCTGAAAGTTCTCCCGGCTTGTGGCTAACACGGTGTGAAAGCCCGAGGTAATCAAGCAATTTTTTTGCTTCGGCTTCTGTTTCTTTTTTGGGCTTACCGGCAATAAAACCCGGAATACAAACATTTTCTAATGCGGAAAACTCAGGTAACAACTGGTGGAACTGAAAAATAAAGCCAAGCTGCAGGTTACGGAAACGCGACAGCGCTTTATCTTTCATGGCAAGTATATCTTCATTATTTATTGATAATGAGGTACTGCTGTCTTTTGCAGGTTTATCTAAAGTACCAAGTATTTGCAGAAGCGTTGTTTTACCGGCACCTGACGCGCCTACTATAGAAACAATCTCACTCTTTTTTATGTGGAGGCTAACGCCTTTAAGCACATGAAGGTCGCCGTAATGTTTATGTATATTTTGTGCCTGTATCATTTACGCAGTTTTCACAAAGAAACAAACATTTTAAATAAGGATAAAATATTTTTTGGCACAATATTTCGTATATAATTGTAAAGTTTAGTTAACCGGACTATTCTTAATTGTCTAATCATTAATTTTGGAAAACATGAGTAAAGCATTGGCGCTATTCTTAGCAATAGTTTCATTTTCTTGCCAGGCAAAGCCCGAAAAGGATAAACAGGAGAATGTTGCTGACAATAAAACTGAAGAAAACCTAAATACTATGGAAAATAAAAATACAGAAACAGCCATTTTTGCAGGTGGATGTTTTTGGTGTACGGAAGCATTTTTTACCGATGTAAAAGGGGTAGAGAAGGTGGTTTCCGGCTATATTGGCGGTAAAACCGAAAATCCTACCTATAAAGAGGTTTGTGGCGGTTACACAGGCCATGCCGAAGCTATAAAAATAACTTTTAATCCTGACGAGGTAGCGTATGAAGATTTACTTGAAATTTTCTTTGCTACACACGACCCTACCACACTCAACAGGCAGGGAGCTGATGTAGGCACACAATACAGGAGCGAAGTATTTTATACTACCGAGGCACAAAAAACGGCAGCTGAAAAGTTTATTAAAGAACTTGGTGAACAGAATATTTTCGATAAAAAAATTGTTACGAAGGTTACGGCAGCTACAAAATTTTATCCTGCGGAAGATTACCACCAGGATTATTATGCCCAAAACCCGAACCAGCCCTACTGCCAGGCAGTTATATCACCAAAGCTGGATAAGCTTAAAAAGCATTATAAATCAAAGCTGAAGAATCAGTAATATTATAAAGCCCTGCTATGCGGGGCTTTAGTTTTTAAAGAGGAAACCGAGACCAACCATTTTAAGCATACGTTTTTCAAAATTCCAAAAAAATCGGAATTGCCCAAAAATAAAGCCAAAGAATACCAGTAAAACCTGATAAATAGGAAAAATCAGAATTAAGTAGAGCGGAATATAAAAGTACAGGGGCATCGTTTCTTTTGTTACACCCATCCATGCCAGTACCGGTTTGGATAAATATGCTGAAGACGAACCTGTAACGGCAAAGACTATAAATATCATTACCAGTTGAAAGTTACTTGTAATTCCCCAACGTTTTTTAAGTTTTTCCATAGTTGCAAGAGGTGTCAGCAAATATACCTGTTTTAGTATTGCGGTACAACACCGCCAAGCCTTTGGTTGTTGGTATGCTGAAAATATACAAGGTAGTTATATAACAGGTAGTTTACCTCATATCCGTAATCAATTGTAGGGTCATAATCTATCCGCATCTGGTAAAGTTCTCCATATTGCTGCGGGTTAAATACCCTCGAATTCCATGTAGTTACCCACATCTGGTTTTTGTTTTCGAGGTAAGGCAGCCCATAATAGCCTCTCGGCCTTGCCCTTAAAGCAAGCCATGAATTAAACCCCGGGTCTATAATGATAACTTCATATTCAAGCGAATCATTGGCAATGCGAAGCGTGTCATTTGCTGTAGTGTTGTCGGCTACTTTTTCACCTGAAAAATTGTTTTGTGTTTTGCAACTGTAAACAGCTATTATGGCAAACATCAGTATCCCAATATATTTTTTCATAGCAGTGGTATTTTCATTTATAAAGATAACAAAAAAGGTGCCTTCTGAAATAAAGACACCTTTTATCTGTAAAAAGCCGTTAAGCTAATTAGGCTGTTGCAGGGTTTATGGTCCCTTTAGAGCCTGTAGCACCTGAGTTTGAAGTACTGCCTGTGCTTGTTGCGGCAGTAGTTTTACCCTGTTGGCTTTGTTTGATATTATCGGCAATGTCTCCGCCTTTGGTAACTACTTCATCAAATTTATGCTTGGCAGATTCTTTAATATTGTTGAACCTGTCTTTCATGTCGTTGCCAAATCTTGAAGCTTTATCAGATAATCCGTCTAATTTGCCTTTTCTTTTTAAAATAATTCCTGTTACTGCAAGGGCTGCAACACCTGCTGCAATGCCCAGTATTAATTTCTTGTTACTCATAATGAATTTTATTTAGTTATTAAATGTGGTTAATGATTTACTACCTGTCGCCGCTGTTCCTGTCAGGGTTCAGGTTACTGCCTGTGCGCTTTTCACGATCGGGATTCAGATTGCTACGCTCAAACTCAGGCCTGTTCTTCTCCATATTGCGACTCATGTAATCGCTTTTATCCCAATTATCTACTCCGCTCGCATCCGGGTTAACTCCCCTTGATTGCTCAGGGCTGTTGTCTCTGTCAGGATCAGTAATATTGTTTTTTTCTTTATCTGTAATCATAGCATTTGTTTTTAAGTTAAACAATCATTCGCCCCTATCAGGGTTTATCATCCGTTCTTCTGGGGTGGTGTGGTTTTTCGGCTTTTTATCATAATCGTCATCATGCAGGTCATCTTTTGCTTCACTAACGTCAGATTCTATATATTTATACCTGTCGGGGTCTGTTCCTGCGGGTGTTTCTTTAGAGCAGAAATCTTCATTGCTTTCATTTTCACAATTTCCTGACGCTGTATTTATACTATTTTCAGGTAAACGGTTTTTGTTTTCTCCGTCACTATTTTTTGCTTCCGTATCCATAATAATCTCCTTTCATTATTAAACTGATACTAAGTTACAGATAGGTATATTTATACTATATTAATGATGTCTTAAAGTTTGATAATCAGCCTGCATTTAACTTTTTGTTAGACTGATATATTAAAATCAGAGGCGGGGATGTTAAAAATAAAAGCCGGCTAATGGCCGGCTTCAGTCTAATCTATAAATATATTTGTTATACGAACAGGGGATATTCTTCCTCGTTGTGTATGTCCCATTCCTCTTCTTCATTCCATTCGGCTTCGGTAGCAAATCGTAAAACGCTTACAACACCAAATCCGGCAAGCAGGGCAATTAAAAATTTAAAAATCGTTTTCATTTCACAGCAGTTTTAGTGGTTAATCTTCTTCATTCATTTATTTGATTACAAAGCTAATACGCAACTGCTTATATTGAAAATCTTTTAATAAAACTTTAGTACAAAGGCAGAATATTTAATAATGGTTTAAAATTTAACTCATATAGAATTCATCTTGCAATAAAAAGCCCGAGCCATACTGCCGCAAGCCCCGCAATAATACTTGCTGCCATATAGGCAAATGCAACATGGCTGTTATGCCCCTGCAAAAGGTTCAGATTTTCTATAGAAAATGCAGAAAACGTAGTATAACCACCGCAAAAGCCTGTTATTAATAGCAGCCGGATGTTCTGATTTGCTACTTGTTGTTTATCAAGCAAACCGAATAACAGCCCTATTAAAAAGCATCCTAATATATTTACAGTAAAGGTTGCCCAAGGAAAGTGGCTGTTGGCATACCTGTTTACCAGCAAAGCTGTAAGGTAACGCAGCATGCTTCCTGCAGCACCGCCAACACCTACTAATAGTATTGATTTAAGCATATCACTTACTTATTTATATTCTTGGTTACCTGCAAATTTAACACCTTTGCGCGGGTATATTGCCAAATCTATAAAACATCGCTTAATATTACCTTAAACATTTTATTATATTTGTCACTTATTATAAGCGAACAAACTAAACAATACCTATGAAATTATTAGAAGGAAAAACGGCTATAATTACCGGTGCAAGCAGGGGTATAGGCCGTGGGATTGCGCAGGTTTTTGCAAAACACGGCGCTAATGTAGCTTTTACATACAGTGCATCTGCCGAAGCTGCAAAAGCTCTTGAAGATGAACTTAACAGTATGGGCATTAGGGCAAAAGGTTACCAAAGCAATGCCGCAGATTTTAATGAGGCACAAAAGCTTGCCGATGATGTTGTTGCAGAATTCGGTGGTATAGATATACTTATTAATAATGCAGGTATAACCAAAGATAACCTGCTTATGCGTATCTCTGAAGAAGATTTTGACAAGGTTATAGAAGTAAACCTTAAGTCGGTTTTTAACATGACTAAAGCCGTACAGCGCACTATGCTTAAGCAGCGTAAAGGCTCTATCATCAACATGAGTTCTGTAGTGGGTGTTAAGGGTAACGCAGGGCAAACCAATTATGCAGCCTCTAAGGCAGGAGTTATTGGTTTTACCAAATCGGTTGCGTTAGAACTTGGCTCAAGAAACATCCGTTGCAATGCCATAGCCCCGGGATTTATTGAAACTGAAATGACAGAAAAGCTGGGTGAAGATGTTATAAAAGGGTGGACAGATAATATTCCATTAAAAAGAGGAGGTACACCGGAGGATGTGGCCAATGCATGTGTTTTCCTTGCGTCTGATATGTCGGCATACGTTACAGGGCAAACCCTTAATGTAGATGGCGGTATGCTAACATAAATAAATTTAAATACAGATAATATAAAATGACTACATCTACGGTTTTATTACTTATAGTAGCTGCACTTGTAGCGTTGGCATTATCATTTTTACAATACTTTTTTAAAGCCAGGAAGAAAGGCAGGTTGCAGTTCTTCCTGGCTTTTTTACGTTTCTGTACGTGGTTTGCAATTTTTGTTTTACTGATAAATCCTGTAATAACCCGTACCTCATTTGAAACAATAAAGACACCCTTACCTGTTTTAGTTGATAATTCACAGTCAATACAGGAACTCGGGCAGGATAGCATAACAAAAGAGTTATACAAAAAAATAATCGGGAATGAAAAGCTGAATGAGAAATTTGATGTTCAGGCTTTTACGTTTGATGAAAATTTCAATTCAGGTAACGATCCCGATTTTAAAGGAAAGCAAACCCATATAGACCAGGCAGCTCAGGATCTTAAGCAATTGTACCGCAACAGTAATTATCCCGTTGTACTGCTGACAGATGGTAACCAGACGCTCGGTACTGATTATGTGTACAGCTTTAATGAAAATACTGCTGTATATCCTGTGGTTTTAGGAGACACTACGCTCTATCCTGACTTAAAGGTGAATCAGGTAAATGTAAATAAGTATGCATTGCTTAAAAATAAATTTCCGGTAGAGGTTTTTGTACAATACAGCGGCAACAAAAATGTGAATGCAGTATTCAGCATAATGCAGGGAAATAAAGTATTGCATAAACAAAATATAACTTTCAGCACAGATAAAAAGGCAGAGGCAATTACCGTACTGCTAAGCGCCGAAAGGGTAGGAGTACAAGCGTATAAAGCGGTAATAACTTCATCTTTACAGGAAAAGAATACCTATAATAACACTAAAAATTTTGCTGTAGAAGTTATAGACCAGCGCTCAGAAGTTGCACTTATCTCATCGGTGAACCATCCTGACCTGGGTGTGCTTAAACGGGCTATCGAAACCAATAAGCAGCGCAATGTTGTCATTTTAAAACCTTCAGAAGTTAATTCGCTTCGCGATTATAACGTCTTGCTTTTGTACCAACCGGATGCATCTTTTAGAGGTTTATTAGAACAAAATAAAACAGCAGGTTTAAATACACTAATAGTTACAGGATTAAGTACAGATTTTAATCTGCTTAACCAATACCAGGATTTACTTGGCTTCAGGATGACAGGGCAAAAGGAAGATTATACCGCTAAGTATAACCCTATGTTTAACCTTTTTTCTGTTGAAGATATTGGTTTCGGTCAGTTTCCGCCATTGCAGCATCCTTTTGGCACTATAACTGTTAAAGGCAATGCTTCTGTCTTATTAGGAGCGAATGTGAGAAATACAGAAACAGAAAACCCGATGTTTGTTTTTTCTGAAAAAGGTGCTTCAAGAAATGCTTTCTTACTTGGTGAAAACATTTGGAAATGGCGAATGGAATCTCATCTTGATGATAAGTCATTTGAGAAATTCGATATTTTCATTGATAAAACCATACAATTTCTTGCTTCTAATTCTAAAAGGAAATCTTTGGTAGTCAACCATGAAAATTTTTATAATTCAGGAGAGTTTATCAGTATTACGGCACAGTACTTTAACAAGAATTACGAATTTGATGAAAATGCACGTATCACCCTTCAGCTTAAAAATAAAACTACCGGAAAAACTAAAACGTATGATTTCCTCAAAGGGAATAACGAATATAAAGTAAATCTTGACGGGCTGGAGGCCGGGCAATATCAAATTATTGCTAAAGAAGCAGGCTCAAATACATCTTACTCCGGCAACTTTGAAGTACTTGATTTTGAAATTGAAAAACAATTTGTAAATCCTGACCTGCAGAGGTTACAGCAAACAGCGAATAATACCGGAGGGACTGTTTTTTATCCTGATAATGCTGAAGCCCTAATTGCAAAGCTTATTGCTGATGAAAACTATAAAGCAGTACAGAAAGAAGTTATAAAAAGGTCTCCGCTGATAGACTGGATATGGCTTTTGGTAATAACAGCAATAACACTGGCTGCCGAATGGTTTACCCGAAAGTATAATGGCCTGCTGTAACAAGTGCTAATATTTCAATAAAATTAAGTTTTAGTACGTATTATCTCCTTAAATTTGGTGTAAACGATTTTTAAGATGAAAAAGATATTAGGTATTATTGCGGTTGCAGCTTTTGTTACAGGCTGTGGCAGCACAAAAGGAGATACACCTCAGCAAATGCTTACAACTTCTACCTGGGAGTTACAATCTATACAGGGCAAAAAAGCTACTATGGAGGATTTTGCGAACGGCATGCCTTACGTAAACTTTGCTGCCGATTATAAAATTAACGGGAAAGGCGGCTGCAATAACTTTAGCGGTTCGTATAACCTTAATGAAGAAGGCGGTATAAACATAAGCAGGCTGGTATCAACTAAAATGTATTGTGATGGGGTTAGGGAAAATGATTTCCTTCAGTTACTGGAAACTTCTGATGCAGTAGATGTGGATAAAGATAAAATCACATTGCTTAAACAAACAAAAGAGGTACTTGTACTTGTACCAAAAAAATAATAAAAAGAGGAACTTAAAGTTCCTCTTTTTATTATACCGCTTTTTCTTCGAGTAACTGAACCTGATCTTTTAGCCGTTCAATCAGTAAGTTCATCATCCTCTTATTCAGGTTAGATGAGTTCTTTATATATTCCTCAAACTCCTCTATCGTAAACATAGCTATTACCATTCCCTTTAATGCATTACGGAATTTTATATCTTTTTGTATTGCATTCTCAATAAACAATAGCTTCTTTTCAATGCTAAGGCTGTAAAAATCGGTCTTATGTTTATTAACGTAGTTTCGGAATGATGCTATAAAAATGTCATTTTGAAATTTAAGGATAGGGCGGATGGTTTTATTCTGGAAAATTTCTTCTGCAGAAGACTGTGGGTGTATGCTGCCCAGTAATTCTTCCCTAATACTGCTTATGGCAATGTCTCGCGGACTCATAGTTTTTATTTTAAAGATATAAAAAAACCTCTGCATTAAGCAGAGGTTTTTGGTATAGTTATTAACCTTACGGCTTATTTCAGGATAAATGTTACCCTTCTAACCACTTGGCGTGCATATTTAGAGTCTTTACTAACAGAGGTATCTTCTCCATTACCCATAATGTTTAGCCTTGAACCGTCAATTCCTGCATCAATAAGTATCTGCTTAACGTTTTCAGCCCTTCTTGCAGATAAAGCCTGGTTATATTCGGTATTACCAATTTCATCAGCATAACCAATAACATCAGCATTTACGCTAGGGTTATCTTTCAGGTACTTGATAAGGAAGTTTATACCGTTAACTGATTGTGCATTTGGCATATCCTTGTTAAAGTCAAAATACACATTTACGTATCCACCGTTAATGAGGTCTTTAATATCTGATGCTACGCTGCTTTTCACTTCAGTGTTTTTAGCTTCTATATAAGACTCAAGCTCATCCGGCACACCGTTATTGTTCCTGTCAATGGTACGTCCTTTACTGTCAACAGCAACACCTGTAATAGTGTTAGGCTCTGCATCAAGGTAGTCAGGCACACCATCTTTATCGGTGTCATTCATTAGTGTTTCCATTTCACCAAGCCTGCTTTCAATATCTTCAAGCTCATCAGATTTTTCATCTACATACCAGTCAGCATGCTTTTCATGCTTGCCCAGGTAAAAAGATAAACCAATGGTTGCGTGGTAAAGCGTACTGTCAAATCCCTGTTCACCCATTGGGTTATATTCAGCTCCATCCCAGGTTCTGTGCTGAGAGAAGTTGTTTATCATAGTAAAATCCGCATTAATTGCAATTCTGTTAGATATTCTGTATTGGGCCCCCAAACCAATAAGAAAGTTACCAAGCCTGTCGCCGCCCTCAAACTGATCGTTCGAAAGCTGTGAAACACCTACACCAAGGTGTCCTAACACGTTTATCCTGTCTGTCCAGGTTTCAAATTCCATTATACGGCCAAGATTGGCATATCCCTGTAAAGCTATACCAATTACTTCACTCTTAAATTCTCTGTCCGGGTTATCTCCATCATCGTTTAAAACATCGTAACTTCCGTGTAGCTTAAGTCCGAATTTTGTATTAAACATATAACGAAAACCAAGGTCTGCATGAAAAAGGTTATTTGCATTCATATGATATCCCTGAGACATAGGGTTGGCAGCTTTGTTTACACCGCCGTTTACATCTACAGACCACTTGTTAAAATCATTAGCGCCGCCTTCCTGTGCACTGACTGCACCTGTAAGACTAACTAATAATAAGGGGAGAAAGATTTTCTTCATAATAATTGTTTAATGTTATCGGTAGGTTTGAAATTTCGTGTAAATGTAATAATTTTATATTTAAGTAAATACGTGTTATAATTATAACTTAACGCGACAAAATTAAAAAATGTTTTCAATTACAAATCCTTTTGATCTAACTATTTTATCTGACTATCAATATATTACTGATAGTCAGGCTATTCAAATAATAGATATTAATCAGAAAACCTTTATTCAGTGGAAAGGGCAAACTGTTGCAGAACGGCTCAAATTTATCAAAAATTTAATATTTGCATTAACAAACAATAAAGAAACGCTGGCGCGCCAATGTACTGCAGAAATGGGAAAACCACATAAACAGGCGGTTGCTGAAGTTGAGAAATGCCGTTTATTATGCGAATATTATATTGATAATGCAGAGCAATTTTTAGCTCCGAAAACAATTAAAACAGACGCCTCCGAAAGTTATGTTACGTATGAACCATTAGGTGTGATATTAGGAGTCATGCCGTGGAATTTCCCGTACTGGCAGGTATTTCGTTTTGCTATACCTTCAGTAATTGCAGGTAATACGGTTGCGGTTAAGCATGCAAGCAACGTTGCCGGTTGTGCTATAATGATTGAAAAACTTTTTAAAGAAGCTGGTTTTCCGGATGGTGCATATAAAAACCTGCTTATTTCCGGCAAACAAGTTGAAAAAGTTATAGAAAATCCTATTATAAAAGCCGTTTCACTTACCGGAAGCGAAAAGGCAGGTGCATCAGTAGCGGCAACAGCTGCAAAAGGAATTAAAAAATCAGTACTTGAACTGGGGGGCAGCAATGCATTCATTATTTTGGAAGATGCCGATATTGATAAATCTGCGGAAACGGCTGTAACAGCACGTATGCAAAACACAGGGCAAAGCTGCATAGCAGCAAAGCGCTTTTTAGTGCATGAAAGCCTATTTGATGCTTTTACTAAAAAATTTAAAGAAAGGGTAGAGGCTTTGAAAATTGGGAGCCCTATGGATGAAGATACCTACATAGGGCCCTTGGCACGAATTGACCTTGCTGAAGAAGTAGAAAAACAGGTTGAAGAATCTGTAAAAATGGGGGCTAAAATTATAACAGGTGGTAATCGCAATAACGCTTTTTATGAACCGACAATACTAACTGATGTAACAACAGATATGCCTGTTTTTAAAGAGGAAGTGTTTGGGCCTGTTGCTCCTGTTATGCCTTTCAGTACCTTTGAAGAAGCGGTAGAATTAAGCAATGCAACTGAGTTTGGGCTTGGTGTAACAGTATTTACAGAAAACATTGAAGCTATTAAAGACAAACTCCATCTTTTTAATGAGGGAGCCGTATTTATTAATGCACTCGTAAAATCGGACCCTGCACTGCCGTTTGGCGGAGTAAAAAAGTCTGGTTTTGGCAGGGAGCTGGCAGAAAACGGCATTAAGGAATTTGTAAATGTAAAAACAGTTTATATAAAGTAAAACAAAGCCCGCTTTTAAAGCGGGCTTTGTTTTTAATATAGTGAAGGAAATTTTACTGGATTGGCTTCGTGCATAATTGCATATACCTTTTCATATATATCTTCTGCAGATGGTTTGCTGAAGTAGTCGCCATCAGTACCGTAAGCCGGCCTGTGTGCTTTTGCGCTCATCGCTTCAGGCTTGCTGTCAAGGTAGCGGTAAGCGTCCTGCTCATCCACAATTTTTTGCAGTATATAAGCAGATGCCCCGCCGGGAACATCTTCATCTATAACCAGCAGCCTGTTTGTTTTGGCAACACTCTTAACAATATCATGGTTAATATCAAACGGTAGCAGTGACTGAATATCTATAATTTCAGCTTCTATGCCTGTTTCGGTAAGTTCTTTTGCTGCCTGCTCTACAAGGCGCAGGGTAGAACCATAAGAAACAAGAGTAATATCATTACCTTCTCTTATAGTTTCTACAACGCCAACAGGTGTTTTAAATTCACCCAGGTTGGCAGGCATCTTTTCTTTAAGCCTGTAACCGTTAAGGCATTCTACTATAAGTGCAGGCTCATCTGTTTCAAGCAGCGTGTTATAAAAACCTGCAGCTTTGGTCATGTTACGCGGTACAAGCACGTGTATGCCCCTTAGTGCATTAATAATCATACCCATAGGAGAACCCGAATGCCATATGCCTTCAAGCCTGTGTCCGCGTGTCCTTATAATAAGTGGTGCTTTTTGTTTTCCGGCAGTCCTGTATTGCAGGGTTGCAAGGTCATCGCTCATGATTTGTACAGCATATAGCAGATAATCCAGATATTGTATTTCTGCAATCGGCCTCAAGCCACGCATTGCCATACCAATTCCCTGTCCTAATATAGTTGCTTCGCGGATACCCGCATCACAAACCCTGAAGTCGCCATACTTTTCCTGCATGCCTTCAAGCCCCTGGTTCACATCACCAATATTACCGCAATCTTCACCAAAAACAAGTGCTTCAGGATATTTGCTGAATATAGCATCAAAATTATCGCGTATAATTACCCTACCGTCAACTTCCTCAGCATTATCACCATACTCTGCAGCTACGGGCTTAACATTGTAAACGCTTTTGTTTGATTCAGAGAAAAGGTGTGAACTATATTTGGGCTGTATTTTTTCTGTATAATTTTTTATCCAGCCTGCAAGTTGCGCCCTGCTGTCTTCATTAACAATAATGCGCAATACTTTACGTGCAGTAGTCAGTATTTCTTTACGGATAGGCTCTTTAACTGAGGCAAGATCATTTGCATGCTTCTCTATGAATACCTTATTAGGGCTTTTGGAAGCTATATCTGTAAGCAAAGCTACAAGTTCCTGTTGTTCAGCTTTCATTGGTGCGGTATAAGCAGCCCATGCTGCTTTCTTACCTTCAAGAACATCTTTCTTAGCATCTTTTTCTATACCTTCAAGATCTTCTTCAACTGCAATATTGTTATCGAGCATCCATTTCCTCATCTGGGCAATACAGTCATACTCACCCTCCCAGCTCAGGCGGTCAGTATTTTTATATCGTTCGTGAGAGCCTGATGTAGAGTGCCCCTGCGGCTGTGTAAGCTCATGTACGTGTATTAGCACAGGTACGTGTTCTTCACGGGCTATAGCAGAAGCTTTTTCATAGGCGGCAACCAGTTCAGGATAATCCCAGCCTTTAACCTTTATAATTTCGTAGCCTTTGTTGTCTTCATCACGCTGAAATCCTTTAAGTATTTCAGAGATATTTTCTTTTGTGGTTTGGTGCCTTGCGTGTACTGATATACCATATTCATCATCCCAAACGCTTATTACCATCGGTACCTGTAGTACTCCGGCAGCATTTATGGTTTCAAAGAATAAACCTTCAGATGTACTGGCATTACCTATTGTACCCCAGGCTATTTCGTTTCCGTTTACGGAAAATTTTTCGGCATCAATACCCGGTACATTCCTGTATATTTTAGAGGCCTGTGCAAGCCCTAAAAGCCTCGGCATTTGCCCGGCTGTAGGCGAGATATCGGCACTGGAGTTTTTTTGTTGTGTAAGGTTTTTCCAGTTTCCGTTTTCATCCAGGCTGTGAGTGGCAAAGTGGCCACCCATTTGGCGCCCGCCCGACATTGGGTCGTGCTTTATATCGCTGTGGCCATATAAGCCTGCAAAAAACTGTTGTACGGTTAGCTGGCCTATAGCCATCATAAAAGTCTGGTCGCGGTAATAACCCGAGCGGAAATCGCCATTTTTAAATGCTTTTGCCATTGCAAGCTGTGGTACTTCCTTACCATCTCCGAATATACCGAATTTGGCTTTACCGGTAAGTACTTCCCTGCGGCCCAAAAGGCTGCATTCCCTGCTTAAAACGGCAAGTTTATAATCATTCAGCACTTCTGCCTTAAAATCGTCAAATGAAATTGATTTCTTTGTCTGTGTCTC
>CEQG01062969.1_pt1 | contig 16999 bp, 19 predicted proteins | sample 350301 | NCBI WGS metagenome assembly CEQG01 (sample SAMEA2621242, study PRJEB7988) | marine metagenome | isolation source: saline water (ENVO:00002010), including | reverse complement strand
CCTGGGCGATGAGAACATCATCGCGGTCATCAAGCCCACGGGCTATGCCCTACCGGTGGATGACCTCAACATCCCCCAGTTCTTCAGGATTCACCGGCCTGCGGGTTCACCTCAACTCAAGTTTAAGGGTATCGCGCCCACGGGCAAGGCCCCCAGAAAACTTGATTTTGCCGTCCTGCCAGCTGAAGAAAACGAGAAGTTTACCGCACTTATCTTTGGCGACCCACAACCCTATACCATGCAGGACATGGACTGGTTTGAAAAGGGTATCGTGAGCGAGGTAGAGGGTATACAGGACATTCCCTTTGGCATGAGCCTGGGTGATATCGTGGGGAACAACCTTGACCTGCATGCTCCTTATAAAAAGGTCATGAAAAAGATAGGCATCCCATGGTTCAACGTGATGGGCAACCACGATATGGACTTTGATGCCAAGGATGAAAAGGACAGTGACGATAGCTTTACCGCACACTTTGGCCCTTCCAATTATGCTTTTAATTATGGCAAGGTGCATTTTATCGTGCTTGATGACATCCTTTATCCTGACCCACGTGACCATGAGGGATACTGGGGTGGTTTCCGTGAGGACCAGCTCAACTTTGTGGAAAACGACCTCAGGTTTGTGCCCAAGGATTACCTGGTGGTTGTGTCCTACCACATCCCGTTGAGCGAGGAGGGTGATGGTGACAGCTTCCGAGATGAAGACAGGCAGCGTCTCTTTGACCTGTTGCTGCCCTTTGAGCACAACTTGACCCTTTCGGCACACACCCATATACAGCGTCAGGATTTCTTTGGCGAAAGCCAGGGCTGGAAAGGCAAGAAACCACACCATGAATACAATGTGGGCACCACCAGCGGAGACTGGTACAGTGGCAAGCTGGGCCCTGATGGCACGCCCATTGCCGTGATGCGTGATGGAACGCCCAAGGGGTATGCCTTTATCCATTTCAACGGCAATGAATACATGACCGACTATAAGGTTGCGGGCAAGCCCAAAGAATTCCAAATGGAGATTTTTGCCCCTAAGGTGGTGGCCCAGGGCCGCCCCACGAAAGCTGGTATTTTCACCAACTTCTTCATGGGTACCGAAGGTGATGAGGTTTTCTACCGTGTGGATGGTGGCGAATGGAAAAAAATGAGCTATATGGAAGAGCCTGACCCCAGTTATGTGGCCCTCGTCTATGAGTGGGACCTGGCAGATAAAATGATGCCGGGACGCCGTAGTAGCAACCCCATCAACTGTGAGCACCTATGGCGTGGCAACATCCCCACAAAACTCGAGCTGGGGGAACATACCATAGAAATCAAGGCCACTGACCAATATGGCCAGACCTACACTGGTAAACGGACATATAAAATAGAAGAATCCATCACTGGTAATTAGTCTTTCTATGTGAGTGAGGCCTGCCAAAAGTGTTATGCTCAAGGCGGGCCTTTTTTTAGTGTTATGGCGTTATGAAATAAAATGGTTATATGGGCAAAAAGATGATGGATCCCCGGTTCGTTATTGGTTGATTATCGTTCGTATTTCATTTTTCGTAGCTCGTCGTTCTAATCCCGTATTTCTAATTTCATTATGTTGCTTTCCCCATCTTAATACTAACATCTACCTTTATCCTTATGAAAACAAAAAGTATCTTTCTCCTGGCAATGCTTGCTTTGGCTTTAGCCTGTAAAGAAAACAAACCCGCAGAAAAAGAAGAACCCATGACACAAGACAAGCCTACCCTTGCGGTACAGGGCCACCGTGGCGAGCGCGGTAACCTGCCCGAAAATACCATTGAAGCCTTCCTGGGTGCCCTGCACAAGGGCGTGGACGTGCTGGAGCTGGATGTGGTGATCAGCAAGGACAACAAAGTTGTCGTTTCACATGAACCCTTCATGAACTCGCTCTACATGAGTACTCCAGGGGGTGAGGCTGTCGCCAAAGAAGATGAGGACAGGTACAACCTCCATGAGATGGATTATGAAGAAATACGCCAGTGGGACAGCGGTAGCCGGGGCAACAAGAATTTCCCCCAGCAACAAAGAATGAAGACCTACAAGCCCCTGCTGAGCGAAATGATAGACACCATACAGGCCGAAATCGCCGCAAAGGGACTACCGCAGGTAAAATACAACATTGAGGTAAAGAGCGTCCCGGAAGAATATGATGTTACCCAACCACAACCCGAACCCTTTGTGGACCTGTTGATGGAGGTAATCAACAGCAAGGATATTGAGGGGCATTACAACATACAGTCCTTTGACCCCGCCCCGCTCGAGGTCCTGCACACTAAATACCCCGAGGTGGAAATTGCATACCTGGTGGGCGATGGTACGGTAGATGAGAACATGCAGAAACTAAGCTACACCCCACAGATCTACAGTCCACATTATAAATTGGTGACTGACTCTACCATGGTAAACCATGTGCATGAACTGGGCATGAAACTCATCCCCTGGACGGTTAATGATTCTTTGGCCATAGCCAAAATGATTGAACTTAAGGTTGACGGCATCATCACGGATTATCCTGAGCGGGTAATTGAGGCGCTTGAGGAGTAAGGGAGTATTTATTATCCTTTTTTTTAGTTGGGAGGATAAGAAACCCTACGATAAATTTTCCTGATAACAAGCCAATACATGAAGTGGCTTTACCCAAGCAGACCACAAAACGCTTGAGCACCATAGCGATGTGGCAAGAATATTCCTTATTTTTATAGGTATAGTACACGGTATGGGCAATATTGACGCAACCCATCACCACATCATGTATCTATTAAAAAAGAGCGGTATGCAAAAACTATTCATTCTATTTGCACTTATGGGGTTGTTAAGCTCGTGTTCAAAAGATGATAGCGACATGGAAAACCCAGCATTTGTTCCTGGAGAAGTCATTGTGGGAATAAAAAGTGGCACTGACATACATGCCCTATTCAATTTTATCAATGAAGTGGGCCTTGAAGTTGACAATATACACGCATTAACCTTTACATCGCTTTTACCCCCAGGGGACCTACAGTTTGTTTTAGACATTTTAAACGAAAAAAATTATACCAATGATGGTATAAACTGGTTCGTGAACGGTTATGTACATAGGCAAACTAACCAAATATGGATATTCCCCAGGCTTTTTGATATGCATACCCTGGCGTATCAACAAGATTGGTTAACAGCCATGGATGATTTAAAACTGCAGGAGGAACATATTATGGATTTGAATAGCGGCAGCATTCTTTTTAAAGTTCCTAAAGGTCAAGAAATAAAATGGGAAAACAAATTTGAAACCCATGCCATCGTTGACTGGGCAGAACTTAATTATATTGCAGATATTGAACTACACAACAATTAAAAAACAGCGGGCAGCACCGTATTTTATAAAAGCATATCCCAACATTTATATCTCATAAAAAAGAATTTCCAGAAAAAACATTTATACTCCCCCATGCCCCTTCCACCCCACTATGCAACCACATTTAGCCAGGCCCTTACCGCATTTATAGGAGAGTTACAGGACGATAGGCCCGGGAAGGAATTCAGCTTGCATATTGAGGAAGAAAACCTCTACTGGTGTATCAAGTGGAAATCACAAAAATTCCTGGACGAATACTTCCAGCTACAGATATGGCCCATGGATGCCGTGTACCACGTGATGGGCGAGCGTAGGGCAATAGACCTTATGGATGAGTATGGCGAGGAGTATTTCTACCGGGAGGACCTCACGGTTGAAGCTTTGGTCAACTTGCAGGAAGAACTTATCCTGGACTTTAAGAAAGGGGTGCTTGAGGCCGTTGACACGCCTCTTGATGTTAACAATTAAAAAAGGGGTACAACTATTAAAAAACAGACAATGCCTGAATTTTGGGAAGATATTTTAAAAAAAAGCTAGCCATCCTTTATTAAATATATAATCAAGACCAGGTTAGCTTTCACAGATAAAATCCCTATACTTGGACATAGCAAATGTCACTCTGATATGCACCCTCCTCCCCATTTTGCATCCACGCTCAGCCAGGCCCTTACCGTATTTGTAAAAAAACTACAAGAGGATAGGCCCGAGAAAGAACTGACTCTACGCATTGTGGAAGAAAACCTGTACTGGTGCGTGCGATGGAAATCAAAAAGATTTCTGGATGAATACTTTAAAATGCATATTTGTCCCATGGATACTTTTTTTAACCTGAATGGTGAACACCATGTAAGAGGGCTTGACAATCACTACTGCGACGAATATTTTTCACATAAAAACCTTACGGAACGCGGTCTGGCCTCCATACAAGATAAACTCATTGCTGATTTTAAAAACGGGGTGCTACAAGCTATTGACACTGACTTTGATGATAGTTATTGACCATGGGATGCCGCGGTACCCGCCGGGTGGTTATTTCGCGTAAGCGTAAAATATAATCTTCAAAGGTCAATACATTTCTTATACCGGTAAAAACACGGCAACCCGGGGCATGGGATACGGGTACCTTTTTGCCTAAAAATTCACGTAATAGGAAAACCGTGGGTATGCTTTTAAAAAATCTTGCTCACGGCAAAAGGAAATTAGGTAAGGCTTGATTGTCCCCCATTGATTTCTATCTACATAAAACAAAAAGTGTTTTAACTTTACACTGCTAAAGCGTGTTGTACAGGGCCGCTGCACAATGTATATTGAATACTTTTGAAAGCACTCATTTCAGCCAAATGGCTTTATCATAACCTCAGCAACCCCAATCTGGTCATACTGGATGCAAGTAGTGCTTCCCGTGTTGATGGAGGTGCATTTAACTTCATTGATGATACTATTCCAGATGCAAGGCGGTTGGATTTAAAAACAACCTTTTCAGACACGGCAAGCCCCTTCCCAAACACAATACCCCCTCCCGCTGAATTTGAAATGGCATGCCGGGAACTGGGCATCAACCGGGATTCCATCATCATTGTTTTTGACAACAACGGAATCTATTCAAGCCCGCGTGCATGGTGGTTGTTCAAAGTCATGGGGCATAAAAATATCGCCGTGCTCGACGGTGGCCTCCCCCACTGGGTCAACATGGGTTTTCCTACCACAAAAAAACATCTTGAAGACTTTGAACGGGGAAATTTTAAAGTAGGTTATGATGAAAACCTGGTCATGGATTTTAAGACCGTAAACTACAATATACATAACAGGAGCTTTGTGCTGGTAGATGCCAGGTCGGCAGGAAGGTTTAATGGCACGGCTGCAGAACCTAGGCAACATATAAGGAGTGGGCATATCCCGCAATCGGTCAATATTCCCTATACCGCCGTCCTGCACAACGGCAGGTACAAGGGCAAGAAAGAACTGTATGCCATTTTCAACAATGCATGCCCTGGCGCCAGGGATTTAGTATTCAGTTGCGGGTCAGGAGTAACGGCCTGTATCATCATGCTCGCCTGCAAAATAGGATATGCGCACAGTTTAAAGCTATATGACGGCTCCTGGACAGAATGGGCAACATTAAACAACCTTAAAGCACTTTAAGACCATGAGCGAAATCATAGACCTTAGTCAAGAAATTTATGAGGGCATGCCCGTTTATAAAGACCTCCCGCAGGTAAAAATGACGGTGCACAACAGCCATGAAGAATGGAACGGGATACAAAATCCACCAGTAAAGACCCCGGCAGTACATAAACTGGAACTGGGCGAGCACACCGGCACCCATGTAGATGCCATAAACCACATGGCCATTGAGCACACCGGCAAATCCATAGACACCATGCCGCTGTCCATGTTCTTTACATCGGGCATTTGCCTGGATTTTTCGCACAAGGGGCTGCAAGAATTGATTGGGCCCCACGAGATTGAAGAGGCCTGCCATACGGCAAAAGTAAATATACAAGAGGGTGATACCGTCCTGCTGTACACTGACCATTACCGCAAGCACTTCAATACCGCAAACTGGCCCAAGGGACCGGGCATCACGGTTTCATGTGCACGCTTCCTGGGAGAAAGAAAAATAGCGGCATTTGGCGTGGAGACCATGTCCCCGGGCGTTCCCGGTGTTTCAAACAAAGAGGTCCACTACGTATGTGGAGCATTGAACTTTACCCACTATGAAAACCTCATCAACCTACATGCTTTGATAGGCCGTGGCAGGTTTAGATTTATAGGCCTGCCCTTAAAAATACGGGGCGGCACCGGCTCACCAGTACGGGCAGTCGCCGTTTTTGAGGATTGATCTAACCCCTATGGATGCAGGCCCATAGGCAATCCTTGCACTTGTGGCTGGCAGATGATGCAACCTTCCCTCGTTGTTATCCATCATAGGATTATGCCTCTAGCGGTTGAGTTTGTTTTGCTTTCGCGAAAGCGATATACAAAAGGCCATTGCAGTTTATTTTCACTTCATCGCTTCATGACGACCGTTTATAGAGCGGGTGCCCCACTTGCTTGATCTGGTGATTTTTTATGGCCAGGGTTGCCCCACCTTTGACCCATAACAAAAGCCTAACTATACAAACAATAGGCAAAAAAAAATAGAAGATCATGAAAACAAAACAAGCAATACTGGGAATCTTTCTCTTAATGGGTACTTTTTCATTTGCACAAACGGTAGAACTCGATGGGCAGAGGGGCTACGGCAACAGGCAGGTATGGGACGACAATAACTATGCTAACTGTGAAGCATGGCAACGCGCTGTAGATAATGGCACATATAAACCGCCCAGTGGATTTAAGGACATAAAATGTGAGGATAAGGCCGCGGCTGGAGGTGGTATTACCCTAAGCGGCAGGGGCGCAGCCCTGGTACAGCACCGGGCGATGGCCAGGAACAATAGGGACGCCACCATGAGGCAAAACACGGTGGAGGTCAATATAAGCGGTAACATACATGCCCGTCAACTGGTACTTTGTGGAGACAATAACAAATGCTATCAAGAAACACGATATAACTCTTGCGAGCAGCTACAGCGCGATGTTGAGAAAGGGGTGTACAAATATCCTGACGGCTGGAAGAACGTGACCTGCACGGTCAATAGTCAAGGCGTGCTGCTCTCCAATGGAATGGAAAATATAAAAAGCGCAATCTATACGGGCAATGACCGGGCCAAGGCAGCTATTAAATCGCGTAATTAACAATACCCTATCTTTTTAAAAGGTCCCCATGACCGCCGTGAACAACGCACGCCGGTCATGGGGATTCCTTATTTTTTAAAGCCATGTATTATTCAACGGGTATAAGCCCATTTTCAGGATGTGCGGTATCATAGGTATAGTCCTCAATTATCTCCACAAGGCAACTCTCTACCTGCTTGTAATCAAAGTCTGCCAGTTCATAATCTTCATCAATATGCATGAAGCCCAGATAACCTTCATAACCCACCCCACAAAACCCCATACCATCAGAACCCGGTATGGATGTATTGCCAAATTTTAGGATAAGGTACAATGCACCCACAAGCTCTTTCTGGGCAATGACCTCCACATCATCTATATACGACAGTCCCGTCAATGCGGTAAGGTTAAAATGTTTGGCATTTCCCGTTTTATAAGCTACTGCCAGTGTTGCCGTGGTTTTAAATGAAAAATCGTGCAAGAGTTCAAGATTGGCGGGCCTGGGCGTGGTATTCTGGCTATTGCTGTACAGCACCTCCTTAAAATTGTTGCTTGTGGCGGCAATAAATGCCTGGTCAAACCCTGTTAATTCACAGGCAGTATTAAATTCGCTGGGTAAATAGGGGTCTGGGACGTACAATTTTATAAAAGCCTTGTTGGCATCATCTTTCATATACCCCACAAGTTCTACCCGCTCAGCATCCATCGCACTTGCATAATACCCTGAAAAACCGGGTGCATTCATACGGTTATTGGGTTCCATGCCACAAAAACTACCGTTTCTTTCCAGGTGCATCAAGATGGGCTTGCCATCTATCTTCCCTGTAAGGGTGTAATACTCGTGCCGTTCAATGGATGGGGTAATCCCGGCCGGGTCCTGGGCCTTAATACCCCAGTACAAACCGGGCAATAGACAAAAAAGGAATAGTATTTTGCAATCTTTGAACATGGCAGGTTAGTTTTGGAGGGTCTTTTTGGCCTTGAGCCATGACAAATATATAGATTGTCCTGCCAAAACCATCAGTTGCTAGCAATGGCAAATAGCCTATTATTGCATAATTTTCAATACTTTTCAACCCTACCGTCACATACTTTACAACGCCCGTCATGAAGCCTGCATCCTTACCTGTTATACGCAAAGAACTTAACCACCTGGGAGAAGATGAACTGCGCCAGCTCGTGCTGCGCCTGGGCCGGTTCAAAAAGGAGAATAAGGAACTGCTCCATTACCTGCTTTTTGAGGCAGATTATGAAGAAGGCTTTCGCCAAAATATAATGGAGCACATCGACACCCTTTTTGCCGAGATTAGCCACCGCAACTACTATTACATCAAGAAGAGCGTGCGCAAGATCATGCGCGAGGTAAGAAAATACATAAGATATTCAGGTAACAAGGAAACCGAGGTGGTGCTGCTTACCCATTTTCTCAAGGCCATGCGCAAGATCACTCCCTCCATAACAAGGGACAGGGTGCTGCGCAGCTTATATGAAAGAACCCACGACAGCACCTTAAAGAAGATAGCAGCGCTGCATGAAGACCTACAGCTGGATTATAGGCAGGAGCTTGATAAATTGAACAAGGGCTAAGCTGAAATATAGATCAACAGCAAGGTCAATAATGCTGGCAATGCCTGAACATACAGTATTTTTTTTGAAGCGGTAAGTGCCCCATAAATACCGGCAATGGCCACACAGCATAAGAAAAAGACAGCCACATAAGTACTCCAGGACCCATCAGTGATAAAGAAGCTCCACACCAGTCCTGCTGCTAAAAAAGCATTGTACAGCCCTTGATTTGCGGCCAGTGCCTTTGTGGGGGTAAACAATTCTGAGGGAAACTGCCTGAAAACCTTCCTCCCCCTGGTCTCCCAGGCAAACATCTCAAACCAAGCAAAGTACAGGTGCAGGACGGCTACAAATGCTATGAGTATGTTGATGGCAATGGTCATGGATGGTGTTTTTTTGGCTATAGCCAAAGTACTACATTCTCTTTAAACTTTTATATATGGATATGGATTTTGAGTTGTTTAATTTTCTGTAAAGGATATTTTTTGTTTATTGTTGACCATAAAATTGATTTTTAATTTATGAAAAAGTATTACCTGTTAGCCCTTGTTATATGCTCGTCCATGATTTCATTTTCACAGATTACCTTTGAAAAAGGGTACATCATTGATGATGAAAACAACAAGAAGGAATGTCTTATCAAGAATATTGAATGGCTCAACAACCCCACGGAGATTGAGTATAAATTCTCTGAAAATGAAGTCCCTAAAACGGGAAGCATTGAAGATATAAAAGAGTTTGGGGTGTATAATGCTTCAAAGTACATCAGGCAAACGGTTGAGATGGATAGGTCAAGTGACCAGATCAAGGACTTGACCATGGTGCGCACCTTAAACATGGTTGAAGAAACCGTGTTCTTGCATCAACTCATTGAAGGAAAGGGAAATCTCTTTGCATATTATGATGGTAACCTAAGCCGGTATTTCTATTCAATAGATGATGATGCCATACAACCCCTCATCTATAAAAGATATTTGAACACGTCTAACGTGGTGGTGACAAATGCACGATATAAGCAACAGCTCCTCAACGCATTGCAATGTCCTGATATGAAAAAAAGGGATTTTGAGAAACTCAAGTACGCTAAAAAGGAGCTACAAGACCTGTTCTTAAAATTCAATAGGTGCAATGGATCAAGTGATAATGAGCTTGACTACACCCCAGAAAATAACTTCTTCCACCTTAATCTTAGACCCGGTCTCAATATCTCCACATTACAGGTAAACCACGAGACTCTCCAGTCAAGAAATGTGGATTTTGGTAGCCAGATGACGGGAAGGATAGGCCTTGAAGCAGAATTTTTCATGCCTTTCAACAAGAATAAATGGTCTGTGATTATTGAACCTACCTATCAATATTTTAAATCTGAAAAAGAGGTAGGCTCTGTCAATAACCAGGTTGATTATAAATCCATAGAACTTCCCATAGGGGTACGCCACCATTTTTATCTCAATGACGAGACCGCTATATTTATCAATGCTTCTTTTTTATTTGACCTTAATTTTGACTCGACCATCAACATGTTAAAGGTAAGCAATGGTCAAAATTTTGTGATGGGCGCCGGTGCACGGTATAAAAAATATGCTGTTGAAGTAAGGTATGGATTTGACAGGAACATGCTATGGAAGTATCAATACTATTCTACAGAGTATAGCACCTTATCCTTTATTGTGAGCTATAACCTGTTTTGACCACATCATATTATATTATATTATATCACTCCGCCCACCATGGCATGAAGGTTTGACCTTCATCGTCAAGCCACACCGGTTCCCCTATCCTGGGGGTGACCAGGGGCAACTTGCCTGCTGCATGCATTGATACTTCGGTCAAGGGTGCATACCAGGCATGCAATGCCAGGGTAAATTTACTGGAGTGTACGGGCATCATACGTTTAGCATGCAAGTCTTGAGCTGCCTTCACGGTCTCTGGTGGAAGGCAGTGTATGGCATGCCAGGCCTCGTTGTACTGCCCATTTTCAAGAATGGCAAAGTCTATGGTACCGTGCTGCTCCCCTATTTTTTTAAAGTGTGTATCATAACCACTATCCCCGCCCAAGAATATTTTTTTATTTGGGGTTTGCAGCAAGTATGATAACCACAGCGTGTTGTTCCTCTTGAACGTCCGCCCCGAAAAGTGCCTGGCGGGATGGGTATATATTTTTAGGCCCTGTTTTAAATCCATCTGTTCATCCCAGTCCTTTTCATGAATGGTTTGCGGGGCATACCCCCAGCGTTCTAGGTGCGCACCCACGCCCAGTCCACAAATGACTTCACTAACCTTGGGTTTAAGCCGGCTGACCGTTTCATGGTCCAAATGGTCATAATGGTCATGCGATAATACCAGGTAATCAATAGGTGGCATATCTTCCACGCCATAAATATCTGTTCCCAGAAATGCCTGTGAACCTCCTGGAAGCGGTGATACCCTACCACTAAACACGGGGTCTATCAAAAAACTCACCCCCTGCACCCGTAAAAAGTAAGATGAATGGCCAAACCAGACCAGGACCTCTTCATCAGCAGCAAGCTCCTTCAGGTTTGTCTTAATAGAGGGCAACGCGTGTGTAGGTTTTTGCTCCTTGCTCTTTTTAAAGAAAAAAGCATACAGTACTTTAGGATATGAATATCCCTTTGTCAACGTAGGGGTGGGCGACAGATTTTGAAACGCCCCATCGCGGTAGTTAACAGATCGTGAAATACGGGACAACCGTTCACCAGAAGGTGCTTTGCCAAATTGAGGTTGCTGCAGGAAAATATAAACGCCCGCAACAACGAGGAGTACAACCAATAAAAAATAAAGCATGTGGTATGGGTTTATGGCTTTCGCCGAAAGGCATACAAAAATACAGCTAAGTGGTTTAAGAAACCCCTAAAAAACGGTCATTATCCTGCAATGGCATGGTGAATTCAAAAGCGATTTCTGGAGAATGGGAAGAAACCTCAAGACTACCGTTATGTGCCATGGCAATTTCTGAAGCGATGTAAAGGCCCAGGCCCAGGCCGTTTTTATTATTGGTCACAAAGGGTTTAAAAAGCTCTTCCCTGATTTCTGGTGCAATTTGCTCACCAGAATTTATGACCTTTAACTTAAGCTCTTTTGCGTCATTTGAGGCCTCGATATAGATAGGCGTGTTTTCATGGCCGTGCTTCACGGCATTGCTCAACAGGTTTGAAAACAGTTGCCCCACGCGGTTTACATCACAGAACACCGGCGAATCAAACTTGATCGTGGCAACTATATCATGTTGAGAATCAGTTGTCCTGGTCTCCTTGATGATCTGGTTGATTTCCTGTTCCAGCTTTACGGCATTTTCACCTATTTCCAGCTGTATGCCCTCCCCCAGTTCGCCCCGGGCAAAATCAAGCAGGTTGTCAATGAGCTCCTGCATGCGCAGGGAAGTGGTCTTAATGGTGCTTACCTGTTTGTTGGCAAACTCCGGTAAGTTCAACTTCATCAGGATATCTGCGCACATACGCGTGGTGCCCAGTGGGTTGCGCAGGTCATGTCCCAGCACGGCCACAAATGTGTCCCTGAGCTTTGCAACCCTATTGGCCTCATCAAGGTTGGTATGGGCATCATTGAGCTCCTCAAGTGCTTCCAGGTGAAACGAGATAAGGTCAGTATATAGGTTAAAAAGCTCCCGTACGACTTCGTTGTCCAACTTGGCCGGTTCAGGGTCAATGGCGCAGAGCGTGCCAAAGAATTCCCCATTTTTTCTAAAGATGGGAAAGGAGATATAACTCTCAAAACCATACTTAGCCGGGGTGTGGTGATTACAATAGGTAGCACTTTGAGAGACATGGTCTATTACGATTGCATCTTTGTGTTGACGTATCTCATTGCACAGCGTGGTCTCCAGTTCAAGCTCATCACCAGGCTTGAGGCCAAAGTTTATTTCGTCCCGTGAAACACAGGTTACCCATCTATCATCTGTGACACGGGCAACGGCTGCAAATTTCATCCCGGTAGTTTTACAGATAACATTAAGCATTGAGGGAACCGCTTTAATGCTCAGGATGTTATGAATATCGTTTTTTAACGTGTCATCCAGATTATTCACAATAATATGTACTATATTTTTTTTATAAATATATGCTATTTAACCATCTTTGATGGTGCCTCAACTCTTTTTTCTATCAGTTAACTAGTTTGTTGGGTATTTACATGATTCACGATGATATGGATGATATTTATTTGGCTTAAAGCCAAAATGTGCAATTGTTAATCAATACTATTATTTTTGATTTTTAAGGGGAAGCTAACAAATCGGGCAATTATACTCCTAATATATTATTGAATTCCTACTTTTAAGGTCTATCTAATCTTTGTTATGTCATTAGTCATTGTAATTGCCGGAATACTACTCCTTTTTTTACTCATTGCCGCCTTAAAGCTCAACTCTTTCATCTCCTTTATCATCGTATGCATATTTGTGGGTGCGCTGGAGGGTATGGAGCCGCTGGGCATTATTGACTCCATACAACGGGGAATAGGCAACACCCTGGGCTTTCTCGTGCTCATCCTGGGGCTGGGTGCCATGCTGGGCAAGCTCGTGGCTGATAGCGGTGCGGCACAGCGCATAACCACAAAACTTGTGGATGCCTTTGGTATAAAATATGTGCAATGGGCCGTCGTGCTCACGGGTTTTATCGTGGGGATTCCCATGTTCTATTCCGTGGGTTTTGTGATTCTCGTACCCCTTGCATTTACCATTGCAGCAACCACTAAACTCCCCTTGCTCTATGTGGGCCTGCCCATGCTCACCTCGCTTTCTGTAACACATGGTTACCTCCCTCCCCATCCTGCTCCCACCGCCATCGCGGCCATGTTTGGGGCCAGCATAGGCAAGACCTTGATGTATGGGCTTGTCATCGCCGTGCCCGCAATCATCGTCGCGGGACCGCTCTTTGCCAGGACAATAAAAAAAATAGAAGCAAAACCCCTTGAAGAATTTTATAATCCCGTTATCCTTACTAATGATGAGATGCCATCAGCGACCACTAGCCTGCTCACAGCCCTGCTGCCCATCATCCTTATTTTTGCAGCTATTTTTGCAAATCATTTTTTAGCTGACGGTGCATTAAAGACCCTGCTTGTCTTTCTGGGAAGCCCGGTAATCGCCATGCTCATCGCCGTGCTTTTTGCCATCTACTCGCTAGGGTTAAAGCAGGGCAAAAAGATGAAAGAGGTCATGTCCACCCTGTCAGAGTCTGTCACGGGTATCACGATGATCCTGCTTGTAATCGCGGGAGCGGGGGCATTAAAACAAATCCTTGTGGATAGTGGCGTGAGTGAATACATCGCCAGCCTGCTTGAAGGCACTGACCTCTCCCCCATATTGGTGGCCTGGTTGATAGCAACCGTCATACGTGTTTGTGTGGGGTCAGCCACGGTAGCAGGATTGACCGCTGCCGGCATCGCCCTGCCACTGGCATCTTCCACGGGTACGCCACCAGAACTGTTGGTACTGGCCATAGGATCAGGGAGCTTGATGCTCTCGCATGTAAACGATTCTGGTTTTTGGCTGTTCAAGGAATATTTCAACCTATCGGTCAATGACACCTTGCGCACCTGGACGGTCATGGAAACCCTGGTGGGCGTAATGGGACTTTTAGGAACTTTGGCTTTAAGCCTATTTATATAAAATCAATAAAAATGGAAGTATCTCCTGCTCAAAAAATAAAAAAATTAGGTCTTGTATTACCCCCAGCACCACCCCCGGCAGGGGTGTATAGACCCGTGCTTGTAGTGGGCAATTTTTTATATGTCTCAGGCCAGGGCCCTGTGCAAAATGATGGCAGCCTGATGACAGGCCGCGCTGGAGACGATACTGACAAGGACGGCGCAAAGCTTGCCGCGCGCCAGGTGGGGCTCACCATGCTTTCAACCATCCATGACCATTTTGGCGATTTTGACCGCATCAAGCGCGTGGTCAAGGTGCTTGGTATGGTGAATTGCACACCAGATTTTGGCCAACAGCCGTATGTGATGAACGGGTTTAGCGAACTCATGGCAGATGTGTGGGGCCGCGAGCACGGCATAGGCGTACGTAGCGCCGTGGGCATGATGCTGCCCAATAATATCCTGGTAGAAGTAGAAGCCATGTTTGAACTGCACAAATAATGAACAACGCCTGGTACACCCTCCACAATCCTGATGATGTGGCCTCTCCCGCGCTCCTTGTCTTCCCAGAACGCATTGAGCAAAACATACAATCAATGCTCGAGATGGCCGGCGGACCCCAGTTTTTACGCCCGCACATCAAGACCCATAAAATGGCCGAAATCATCCAGATGCAACTGGACCACGGCATCACAAAATTTAAATGCGCCACCATAGGCGAGGCCGAACTGCTGGCCACCACCGGCGCACCAGACATCCTGCTGGCCATGCAGCCCGTGGGGCCTAATGTCGCAAGGTTTTTCAACCTGGTAGGGCAATACCCAAACCTCAAGTTCTCCTGCCTGGTGGACAACGAGAAGACCGTGGATTTCATTTCGCTTAAAGCGAAAGAAAAACACATGCAGGCGCATGTATATATCGACATCAATGTGGGCATGAACCGCACGGGCATCACACCCGGGGACGATGCTATATCGCTATACAAAAAGATTGCAACCGCCCATAACCTCAGCATTGAAGGGCTACACGTCTATGACGGGCATATTAGATACCCTAAAATTTCTGAGCGTAAAAAAGTGTGTGACGCTGCCTTTGAAGAGGTGATTTCGCTAAAGCGAAAACTGGAAAAACGTGGATTTAATGTAAAAAACATTGTTGCGGGAGGTTCGCCCACATTTCCCATACACGCAAAACGTGATGGTATTGTCGCCTCCCCAGGCACGACCTTGTTATGGGATGACGGGTATGGGTCGTTATTTACAGACATGCCCTTTCAATGTGCGGCGGTGCTGGTAACCCGCCTGATAAGCAAACCCACAAATGAACAATTCTGCTTGGACCTGGGGCATAAATCACTGGCTTCTGAGATGGCTTTTCCCCGCGTGAAATTCCTGAACACGGATGACCTTGACCAACTGGGACAGAGCGAGGAACATTTTGTGGTAAGACCCGGTCATCCCGAAACCCATGAAATAGGCGATGTGTATTACGCCATCCCAAAACACATTTGCCCAACAGTGGCCAAATATCCCCGTGTTTTTACCGTGGTCGATGGGCTGGTAACCGGCAGCTGGAGAGTTGCTGCACGCGACCATAAAATATCTATCTAATGCTGGACAATTTTATTTTTGACGCACATCTTGACCTCTCCATGAACGCCATGGAATGGAACCGGGACCTACGCTTGCCCGTTGCAGAAATGCGCCAGCGTGAAAAAGGCATGACAGACAAGCCAGACCGTGAGCGCAACACGGTTTCCTTTCCGGCAATGCGCGCAGGAAACGTAGGTCTTTGCATGGCTACTCAAATAGCCCGTTATGTAAAACCGGGCAGCAAGTTGCCCGGCTGGCAATCTCCAGAGCAGGCCTGGGCGCAAACCCAGGGTCAACTCGCCTGGTACCGGGCGATGGAAGATTGTGGCGAGCTGGTACAGATAAGAAACCGGGAGCAACTACAAAACCATTTAAAGCTTTGGGAAACCGAGCCTGGCAAGAAACCCATAGGGTATATCCTATCACTTGAGGGCGCAGATTCCATCGTGGATTTGAGCTATCTAGAAAAATCACATGAAGCTGGCCTGCGAGCAATAGGGCCGGCGCATTATGGCCCGGGGACGTATGCGCATGGCACCGATGCAGAAGGTGGCTTGGGAGCCAAAGGAAGGGAACTCATCAATAAAATACAGGAGTTAGGATTGATTCTCGATGTCACGCATTTATGTGACATCAGCTTTTGGGAAGCGATGGATATTTATGATGGTCCTTTGTGGGCCAGTCATAACCTGTGCAGGAAATTTGTGAATCACAACCGTCAATTCACCGATGAGCAAATCCTGGAAATCATCAACCGCGGAGGTATTATCGGGATGGCGCTGGATGCCTGGATGATGGTAACCCACTGGGAGCGTGGCATCTCACAACCCGCTGAAAAAAACGTGACACTAGAAATTATCGCAGATAACATTGACCACATTTGTCAATTGGCAGGAAATATTAACCACGTTGGCATCGGTACAGACCTGGATGGCGGATTTGGCACAGAGCAAGGCCCCACGGATGTTGACACTATTGCCGACTTACAAAAACTCCCCGCGATACTTAAAAACCGGGGGTATTCTCAGGAGGACATCAAGAAAATCCTGCATGGTAATTTCCTGGGTTTTTTAGACCGGGTGTGGCGTTAGTTTAAGGCTTTCGCCGAAAGGCAAAAATCAATTTTTTGACCGCACCTTTTTAACTGATGCATTTACCGCAA
>CEQG01276089.1_pt1 | contig 17133 bp, 11 predicted proteins | sample 350301 | NCBI WGS metagenome assembly CEQG01 (sample SAMEA2621242, study PRJEB7988) | marine metagenome | isolation source: saline water (ENVO:00002010), including | reverse complement strand
GTGCCATCACGATTTCATCGATCTTTTTGAAATACGCCGAATGTGCCCCGCCGCTACCCCATACGTTCATTTCACGATCCACGTGCATTTCGGTGGCAGTAGGATCGTTGCTTTTAAAAATTTGGGCGTTTCCAAAAATGAGTTCGTCCAGTCTTCGGAAGGTAGGTAAATACGAAACGGTGACGCCATAAGCAGAAGCCCTTCGGGCGAAGAAGAGCCCTTTGTCAGTAAATTTGTAATGCCCGTTTTTCTTATCGAACCAGCCCAGATAGCTGAAAAAATCCAAAATCTTACTGAAACTTACCGGGTCTTCGTGAAATTCATCAGCACTAAAGGAGGCTTCCATAAAGTATTTATGAAACATCCCGTTCATCCCAAGATATACAATAATAGGCCCAATAAGAATGCCTTCAATATGTTTTTCTACCTGAGTTTCCATTAGGATTTCCAGGCGTTTTTCGGAAGTGCTTTTGTAGGCCCCCTCTTTAAAATGGTTAAAAATCCTATTTAACGCAGTGATTTGCTCCAGCTCGAAGTCCCGAGGTTGGAATCCTTCTGAAAGCTTGATGAACTCGACCACATCTTTATATTTTTCAGCCATTTTAAAAGCCACTTCGCTTTTCGCGTTTTTGAAAATCGTCACCCTGTTTGAGGTATTATCCACTTCGTACTCCAGCCAGCCTTGGGAGGCCATCAACCGGAGGGCGACATTGAGGTAACCCTCATTAGCTTTAAATTTTTCGGTTATTTCTGAAAGAGGGAAGGAATCTTTTGTGAGGATATAATCGAAAACGCCTTTTTCTTTTAGGGCAAAGGCGGCAGGGGCAGTGGCAATTCCGTCGAGGTGACGGAAGAGTTCCCCCCGATATAGTTTTTTTTCGGCTCTAGAAAGCATAGATTGTTTTTTTTGAACCTATAAAGTACAAATATTTGGCAAAAAAAAACCTTCCCAGGAGGAAGGTTTGTGTGCAATTTCGTTTTGAAGGATTATTCTTCAATATCCCAGCCAATCATAAAGTACTTGAAAGTCGCTTCATCTGGAATTTGGGTCGCTTCTATAGCTGCGTTATAGTTGTAGCGCACTTCTTCGGGAAGTTGTTTTTTATCGATCGTTAAATAAATATCGCTGTTTTTCAGAAAAACCACTACGGAATTAATGGCATTTTCCACATTGGCGATTTCGTAGTTGGCTTTTACATCGGCAAAAGTACTCTTCGCAGTAAGTCCTTTTTCGGTTTTATAGCGTCCGTCGAATACTTGAATGTTGGTGATTTTAGAGTTTGGATCGCTTTCATCTTCTGGAGAAATAAGCAATAATTTAGTCCCGCCTTTTTCGTAAATCTCTACTTCTCCTTGCGTGCCAATTGCATTGTCCACTGGGTTTAATTTCACGATGGAATCCTGCGCAAAAATAGAATCGATTTGCTTCATCTGGATTTCTTTGGTAAGGTTGCCAATGGCTCCATCTTTCATTAAAAACGGATCGCTTTCTTTTCCGCAGCTGGTTAATAAAATTCCTGCTAAAGCAGTGATTAAAAAGATTTTTTTCATGTACATTTTTTATTTAATCATTTTAGTTAAAATGCCCAACACACTTCGTATTACCGTTGGGCTGGTTAATACTTTTTCCAAGGCGCTTTTTCCCGATCTTCTTCGGGAGCTAGAACTTCGGGAGCTCCTTTTCTGAACCGCTTTTCGTTCCTTTTCGGCTTTTTCCTTGGCTTCCTGTTGATGAGCGGTTTCTATCTTTTTATTCAGCAGCTCATAAGCGCTCTCACGATCCAGGGCTTCATTGTATTTTTTAATAAGTTTACTGTCATCCAGCAATTCCTTCAATTCAGTATCTTCCAAGACATCCATTCGGCTCATGGGCGCACGCATGAGAGTGGCGGCCAAGGGCGTAGGGATTCCTTTTTCGTTCAAAGCCGAAACCAAAGCTTCCCCGATTCCCAGGGCGGTTAACACTTCGTCTGTTTTATAATAGTCTGAAAGCGGATAGTTCTCTGCGGTTAATTTGATCGCTTTTCGGTCTTTTGCCGTAAATGCACGTAGGGCATGCTGAATTTTTAAGCCCAACTGACTCAATACTGCATCGGGCACATCGGTAGGGTTTTGGGTCACGAAATAGAGTCCGACCCCTTTTGAACGGATGAGTTTTACAATACTTTCAATTTGGTCCAAAAGTGCGTCACTGGCTTCTTTAAAGATTAAGTGGGCTTCGTCGATAAATATCACCAATTCGGGTCTGCCACTATCACCTTGTTCGGGAAAAGTAGCATAGATTTCAGCCAAAAGGCAAAGCATGAAGGTGGAAAATAGCTTGGGACGATCTTGAATGTCGGTCAACCGAACTATATTGATATAGCCCATTCCGTTTTCGTCAATCCGAAGCAAATCGTCCGTGTCGAAAGATTTTTCCCCAAAAAAGAGGTCGCCCCCTTGTTGTTCCAGTTCTACAACTTTCCGAAGCATGGCTCCTGAAGTCGCTGGGGAAATCCTTCCGTATTCTTTTTCTAGTTCTTCTTTCCCTTCTGCGGAAGCATACTGAATGATTTTCTTTAAATCGTTCAAATCTAACAAAGGCAGTTTGTTGTCATCGCAGTATTTAAACAAGATGGACATCACGCCCGATTGCGCTTCCGAAAGATCCAAAATACGGGAAATCAAAACGGGTCCAAACTCACTTACGGTGGCCCTTAATCGTACGCCATTTTGTTCCGAAAGCGTAAGGATTTCCACTGGGAATTTCTTGGCTTCAAAGGGAATTCCTATTTTTTCATGGCGCTCGTCAATTTTTGCATGACCAGGACTGGGTTGGGCAATACCACTTAAATCCCCTTTCATGTCCATGAGCAATACTGGAACGCCTTGATTGGAAAGATTTTCGGCCAATACCTGCAAGGTTTTGGTTTTACCGGTTCCCGTAGCACCCGCGATAAGGCCGTGCCGGTTCATGGTCTTTAAAGGGACTTTCACTAATGCATTGGTAATGGTTTCCCCGTTGAGCATGGCGGCTCCCAAAGTGATGGCATCCCCTTTGGTAGTATAGCCACTGTTGATGTATTCAAAAAAAACCTGTTTGTCTGCCATGGTTTCAAATTTTAGGTAAAAATAGCAATTGTGACGTTGCTACTGAAATATTCCCAATCATAAATTTGAATGTAGGTAAAAACTCTCCTTTTAACTTGTATCTTTGCGCCATGCAAAATGCGATTCAGGAGAAAGTAAACCAAGGACTCATGTTGCCCCTAATGGAAGAATTTTATACCATTCAAGGGGAAGGCTATCACAAAGGTACAGCTGCCTATTTTATTAGGGTAGGGGGCTGCGATGTGGGCTGCCATTGGTGCGATGTGAAGGAAAGTTGGAATCCTAATCTCCATCCTCCCACAGAAGTGGAACGGATTGCTGAAAATGCTGCCAAATACTCCAAAACCATTGTCATTACAGGCGGCGAACCCTTAACTTGGGATATGGGACCTTTAACTGCTTTGCTGAAAGAAAAGGGGCTTTCCATTCATATTGAGACCTCTGGGGCGTACCCGTTAACCGGAACTTGGGATTGGATTTGCTTATCCCCCAAAAAAATAAAATTGCCTACTTCTGAAGTGTATGAAAAAGCGAACGAACTGAAGGTGATTATTTATAACAAAGATGACTTCCGCTTCGCCGAAGAACAGGCAGAAAAAGTAGGTTCGGCTTGTAAGCTGTACTTGCAACCCGAGTGGAGCAAACGGGATAAGATGATTCCCGAAATTGTAGATTACGTTATGCAAAACCCTAAGTGGGTGGTTTCGCTCCAAACCCATAAATATTTGAACATTCCATAAAAAAAACCGAAGACAAGGCTTCGGTTTTACAGGTGTTTTTTTTAAAATTTACTTATCGGTAAAAGGTACAGCGATTCTTTTGTTACCCCAACCTAAGTGCATTTTTACGCCACTTTCGGTTCCTTCAAAAGCAATGGAGAAGGCTTCCAGGGAATCTTCATCCGTGGTTACGGGAACGTTTAGTCGCGCCACATCGTTGGCTTCGTTGTAAAAGTATGAACCCCAGGTATTCAAATCTTTATTGATAATAGCGGTCCATTCATTTTCGCCTGGGATGGTATAAAAACTATAGGTTCCTGCTTTTACCATAGTATCACCCAATTTCATGTCTTTATAGAGGGTGAGTTCGCAAGCCTCGTTGGCGCCCGTACGCCAAACTTCCCCATCCTTTGCTAGGGAGCTCAATTCCCGACCCTTTAATTGGGGTCTGCTATAAACAATTTTAATTTCTTTAATGGAGTTTTTGTAATCGCTAGGATAGGTGGCAGCATCCATTGGACTTACGTCCAATTTTTTGAAATCTTGTGCATGGGTCGTTCCCAGAAAGGAAATAAAAAGCACAAAGCTTAGTAAGGCAATAAAAGTTTGTTTTTTCATTATTTATGTTTTTTTAAAAATACTTTTTTTACACATGAAATGAAAAATATTTTCAGAAAAAAGATACATCATAAAGCGGTAAAGGCTTCTTGAAAAGGTATTTAGGAGGTTTCTTTTAGGGACTTTTACGGAATCGTTTCGTGGCTTCCTTTTTTCCACAAATTTTGTTAATAACTTCAAAGGGTGAAAGGTCCAAAACCACTGATTTTATTGGGGATTTGGTTATATTTGCTTGTGACCGAAAAATTGTATTAAACAACCTTATTTTTATGAGTGAAGAAAATAAAAAAGCCAATTATGGAGCCGATAATATTCAGGCCCTGGAAGGGATGGAGCACGTACGTATGCGACCGTCTATGTATATTGGCGATGTAGGAACCCGTGGTCTGCACCACTTGGTATATGAAGTGGTCGATAACTCGATTGATGAAGCCTTAGCTGGGCATTGCGATACTATTGATGTTTGGATTAATGAAGACAACTCCATTACCGTAAAAGATAATGGGCGTGGTATCCCAGTAGACCTTCATAAAAAAGAGGGAGTCTCTGCGCTAGAAGTGGTAATGACCAAGATTGGGGCGGGAGGAAAGTTTGACAAAGACTCTTACAAGGTTTCGGGAGGTCTTCACGGAGTAGGGGTGAGTTGTGTAAATGCCCTTTCAGAGCATCTTACCGCTACCGTCCATAGGGAAGGTAAAATTTGGGAACAGGAGTATGAAAGAGGGAAAACCCTTTACCCTGTTAAATCAATTGGGGATACTGATTATAGAGGGACAATTGTAACTTTTAAGCCCGACCCGGTAATTTTCAAGCAAACTTTAGAGTATAATTACGATACTTTGGCAAGCCGTATGCGGGAATTGGCCTTCTTGAACCGAGGGATCACCATTACCATTACCGATAAGCGGGAAACTGATGAAAAAGGGGAGTTTCTTTTTGAAAAATTCCATAGTGAAGAAGGGCTGAAAGAGTTTATCCGTTTCTTGGACGGAAACCGTGAGCCTATCATTGCCGATGTGATTTCCATGGAAGGGGAAAAAAATGATATTCCTGTGGAAGTGGCGATGATTTACAATACTTCTTTTAATGAGAACTTACATTCTTATGTAAACAACATCAATACCCATGAAGGGGGAACACACCTTTCGGGTTTCAGAAGAGGACTTACTACGACACTGAAAAAATATGCCGATGCTTCTGGAATGTTGGACAAACTAAAGTTTGAAATTTCAGGGGATGACTTCCGTGAAGGGCTTACTGCCATTGTTTCCGTGAAGGTGGCCGAGCCGCAGTTTGAAGGGCAAACGAAGACCAAACTAGGAAACCGGGAAGTAACTTCCGCAGTGAGCCAAGCGGTTTCTGAAATGTTGGAAAACTACTTGGAAGAGCATCCTAACGATGCGAAAACCATTGTACAAAAAGTTATCCTTGCCGCTCAAGCGCGACATGCGGCCCGTAAAGCCCGTGAAATGGTCCAACGGAAAACGGTTATGGGAGGGGCTGGCTTGCCTGGAAAACTATCTGATTGTTCCGAGCAGGATCCACAAAAATGTGAAGTATTCCTTGTGGAGGGAGATTCTGCGGGAGGTACGGCCAAACAAGGTCGTGACCGTAACTTCCAGGCCATACTTCCGCTTAGGGGTAAAATCCTAAATGTGGAAAAAGCCATGCAGCACAAGGTTTTTGAAAATGAAGAAATCCGAAATATTTTCACCGCTTTAGGCGTGAGTATTGGTACCGAAGAAGATAGTAAAGAGTTGAATCTGGAAAAACTTCGTTACCACAAAATCGTGATTATGTGTGATGCCGATGTGGATGGAAGCCACATTGCAACGCTAATCCTAACCTTCTTTTTCAGATACATGCGTGAACTGATTGAATCGGGTCATGTGTATATTGCTACACCCCCTTTATATTTAGTGAAAAAAGGAAATAAAAAAGAATATGCTTGGAGTGATAAGGAACGGGATGCATTGAACAAGGAATTTGGCGGTAGTGCTACCATTCAGCGCTATAAAGGTCTTGGGGAAATGAATGCGGAACAGTTGTGGGATACCACCATGAACCCAGAGTTCAGAACCTTGCGTCAAGTTACTATTGATAATGGTACCGAGGCGGATCGTATTTTCTCCATGCTAATGGGAGACGAAGTTCCCCCTCGAAGGGAATTCATCGAAAAGAATGCCGTGTATGCCAATATAGATGCTTAAAAGCTTATATCTTACGGAAGAAAATACCCCCTCTGAGGGGTATTTTTTTTTGATAAGTATTGTACTATCTTTATCAAATCACTAACCAACTTAAAATCTCATGAAGTATTTTAAAATTATTATTTGTGCTTTACTTCTTCAAAATGTAGCTCATTCACAAGAATTGGAAAGTATTCTTCTGGCAGCAGAAGACGCTGAAGCACTAACTCAAGCATATATCAATCCAGCCTTAAAAGGGGTGGTTTATAGTATGAATGACGGTTGGTATACCACCGGAAAAACACATAAACTCCTAGGTTTCGATATTACTATTGGGGCAAACTTAGCAATGGTACCCGACGGGGATAAGGAATTTCTATTTCGCTCATCAGATTATAATTTCGTCTCCTCACAAATTGGAACGCAGCAAAATGTATCTACCGTGTTAGGCGATGATACGGACGGTACGATTTTCGATGTTAGAATACCGGTAGGGGATGGTACTTTTAAGGTAGCCGAGTTTGAAATGCCAGGGGGTATAGGGGACGATTTTCCCGCTAAAGGGGTTCCCGGTCCCATTGTGCAATTGGGTTTAGGAATTCCGTTTAAAACTGATTTAAAACTCCGTCTGGTTCCTAATCTTGGAATTGATGAAAAAGTAGATAATTTTTTGATAGGGCTAGGATTGCAGCATGATATTACGCAATACATCCCGGCAATGGAAGAGACGCCATTCAGTATAAGTGCTTTGGTGGCTTATGGGCATACCAAGGTAACCTATGCTATTGATGATGAAGATGCTTTGGATGATGTAATTGTTACAAATGGAGAGGCAGAATTCAAGTTGAATACTTTGTCGGTTCAAGCAATTGGTTCGGTAGATTTAAAAATTGTGGATTTCTTTGGTTCCGTAGGTTTTGGGAGGGGCGGTAGTAAGTTGGCCTTAAATGGTGACTATACCTTGAGATATGATTTGGAGGATGAGGATGGAAATATGATAGGTACCATTCAGGAAACCTTAACCAATCCATTAGACTTTAAAGCCGATGTGAATAGCCTGAGATTGGGTGTAGGAACGAGAATTAACCTAAGTGTATTCAAAATATTTGCATCTTATACGCTTCAGGAATACAGCAACCTTTCTGCAGGGATTGCCATAAGTGTTCGTTAAGACACTTGAAACTGAAACTGTTATTTTCAAAATTTATTGGTTTTGTGTTCTTTAATAGTAGGAGTACTGCCAATAAATTGGTAATTTTGTGCTGCTTTTCAATAAAGCATTAAAAATTCATTATACAACCCAAAAATAAATTTCAAATGAAAGTTACTGTAGTAGGGGCAGGTGCGGTAGGTGCAAGTTGTGCCGAGTACATTGCCATTAAAGATTTTGCCAGCGAAGTAGTATTGTTGGATATTAAAGAAGGTTTTGCTGAAGGAAAAGCCATGGACTTGATGCAAACTGCTTCCTTAAATGGTTTTGATACCAAAATCACCGGTTCTACAAATGATTATTCCAAAACCGCTGGAAGTCAGATTTGTGTCATCACTTCAGGAATTCCTAGAAAACCGGGAATGACTCGGGAAGAACTTATCGGAATTAACGCTGGAATCGTAAAAACAGTAGCCACTAGTCTTATAGAGCATTCCCCAGAAACCATCATTATTGTGGTAAGCAACCCTATGGATACCATGACGTATCTTACCCATAAAGTAACGGGTCTTCCTAAAAACCGAATTATTGGTATGGGTGGGGCTTTGGATAGCGCACGCTTTAAGTATCGTTTGGCAGAAGCTTTGGAAGCGCCAATTAGCGATGTTGACGGAATGGTTATTGGTGGGCACAGCGACACTGGAATGGTTCCTTTAACCCGTTTGGCTACCCGAAACAGTGTGCCAGTTTCTAAATTTATTTCTGAAGACCGATTGAACCAAGTAAAAGAAGATACCAAAGTTGGTGGGGCAACCTTAACGAAACTTTTAGGGACTTCTGCATGGTATGCTCCCGGAGCAGCAGTTTCTGGATTGGTTCAGGCTATTGCTTGCGATCAGAAAAAAATGTTCCCTTGTTCTGCATTGCTTGAAGGGGAATACGATTTAAATGATATTTGCATTGGTGTTCCTGTATTGCTAGGAAAGAATGGTATTGAAAAAATTGTGGAAATTGAACTGAATGAAGCCGAAAAAGCCCATATGCAGGAAAGTGCTGCTGGTGTGAAAAAAACCAACGGACTCTTAGATGTTTAAGTTTAAACTTTGAAGAGTGAATAAAAAAAAGCCGTCTCAATTGAGACGGCTTTTTTAATGGATAGGTTGGTTAGTTAATTTATCCACATTTTGAAGAGCCACAGTCTTTGCAGGTTAGGCAGCCTTCTTGGTAAATAAGTTGTGCAGATCCACAATTTTCACATTTGGCCTTACTGGCCACTGTTCCATCTGCGATGTAGCGCTTTAAAGCACGGGCCACTCCATTCTTCCAGGTATTGATTGATTCGTCCTTAAAATGAAGACCGTTAATCAAGTCTACTACTTTTTCAATAGGCATCCCATGGCGTAAGGTACTTGAAATTAATTTCGCATAGTTCCAAAACTCTGGATTGAATTTATGGGAAAGTCCTTCGATAGTGGTCTTGTATCCTCGTTTGTTTTCAAACTGAAAATCATATCGGGAAACCCCGTCTTGATTTCGGTTTTTAATGATAAGCCCTTCTTCTACCCATCTTGGTAATAAGATGCCATCTTCATCATCGGCTAACCCAGTAAAGATTTCATAAGGCTTGTCGTCTATTAAACCAATAAAGGCAATCCATTTGTCTTTGTTATTCTGAAAACGTACGACATCTGCTTCAAGAATTTCAGGGCGTTTGGTAGGGAAGGGGGTTAGTGTATCTTGTTCATCTTCCGATTTTTTCTCGTCGTTTGAAATCAATACCCCGCTTCTGGAACCATCCCGGTAAACCGTTACTCCTTTACAACCAGCTTGCCAAGCTTCCAAGTACAAATTGCCTACCAATTCTTCGCTCACATCGTTGGGTAGGTTAATGGTTACACTAATACTATGGTCCACCCATTTCTGAACGGCCCCTTGCATACGTACTTTATTTAACCAATCTACATCATTGGAGGTTGCCTTGTAGTAAGGAGATTTTTTAACGAGTTTGTCAAGTTCTTTTTGCGTGTAGTTTTTTTCCGTAGAAAAACCATTTACTTCCATCCACTCTTTAAAACGATGGTGGAAAACAACATACTCTTCCCAAGAATCACCTACTTCGTCCACAAAATCCACGCGAACATTTTTATCGTTTGGATTTACTTTTCTTCTTCTTTTGTAAACAGGAAGAAAAACAGGTTCGATTCCAGAAGTGGTTTGCGTCATTAAACTTGTCGTTCCCGTTGGGGCGATAGTTAAAAGCGCAATATTTCTTCGGCCGTGTTCCAACATGTCATAGTACAACTTCTCATCAGCTTCTTTAAGTCGAAGAATAAAAGGGTTGTCTTTTTCACTTTCAGAATCGAAAATAGTAAAAGCGCCACGTTCTTTGGCGGTATATACAGAGGCCCGATACGCTTCCACAGCGATGGTCTTGTGAATTTCTTCAGAAAAATTATTTCCTTCCTTACTGCCATATTGAATTCCTAACGCAGCAAGCATATCCCCTTCGGCAGTGATACCTATTCCGGTACGGCGGCCTTCTTCAGCCTTTTTGCGAATATTAAGCCAAAGATTTCTTTCAACGCCCTTTACTTCATTCCCTTCTGGATCGGCATCGATCTTAGCCAAGATAGCATCTACTTTTTCGAGCTCCAAATCGATGATGTCATCCATGATTCTTTGAGCGGCTGCTACATGCTCTTTAAATAGTTTAAAGTTAAAACTTGCCTTCTTGGTAAACGGGTTTTCTACATAAGAAAAAAGATTGATGGCTAGAAGGCGGCACGAATCATAAGGGCATAAAGGGATTTCGCCACAAGGGTTTGTGGAAACTGTTTTGTATCCCAAATCTGCATAACAGTCGGGAACCGATTCGTTAATGATGGTATCCCAAAAAAGAATTCCGGGCTCTGCAGATTTCCACGCATTATGGACAATTTTTTTCCATAGATTTTCGGCTTCAATTTCTTTGGAGTACTTAGGGTTTTCACTAAAAATAGGATATTTTTGAGTATAGCTTCCTTTGTTTTTTACAGCTTTCATGAAGCCATCATCTATACGCACGGACACGTTGGCTCCAGTCACTTTTCCCTGTTCCATTTTGGCGTCGATAAAATCTTCTGCATCGGGATGATTAATAGATACCGAAAGCATTAAAGCTCCTCGACGACCGTCTTGTGCTACTTCTCGCGTTGAATTGGAATATCGTTCCATAAAAGGAACAATTCCTGTAGAGGTTAATGCCGAATTCTTAACAGGTGATCCTTTAGGGCGTATGTGAGACAAGTCGTGGCCTACTCCTCCGCGGCGCTTCATCAACTGTACCTGTTCTTGGTCTATTTTCATAATACCTCCATAAGAATCACTGTTTCCGTCATTCCCAATAACAAAACAATTGGAAAGAGAGCCTACTTGGAAAGGATTCCCAATACCCGCCATAGGGCTTCCTTGAGGGACGATATGCTTAAACCCTTTAATGTAATCGTATACCTGCTTTTCGCTAAGGGGATTGGGGTATTTTTGTTCAATACGGGCAATTTCCTTAGCGATACGCCAATGCATGTCATCGGGTGTTTTTTCGTAAAGATTACCTTCCGAATCTTTTAAAGCATACTTGTTAATCCATACCCTTGCGGCTAGGTCGTCACCGTTAAAATACTCCAAAGAAGCTTCAAAAGCTTCATCTTGGCTGTATGTTTTCTGAATTGTCTTGGGGGCCTCTACCTGCATAAAGTCAAAAGTTTTTGAGAATTGTAAATTAATTTGATGTGGTGAAGATACTAAAATAAGTAACGTTTTTACGGGGTGTAAAAACAAAAGTTGTCAAACATTTATTGTTAATATACTAATAAACAGGTGATTAAATTTTTATCAACAGTAAAAAGTTGACAAATTTTTAAAATACTGATTTTTATCATTGACAATTTTTTGGAAAGAGAAGAATAGGATTTTTATTTTTGAATAGGTTTGGTGAAGTTCAGATTGTAGCGCTACAAATGGGGTGGAGAATAGGTTTTGATAGGAATTATATAATATATTAGCTAAATTTTATGGCGATGAAGATCAAATTACTTTTAGTGTACTGTGGCGTTTTGGTTATGTTCGTCTTTATTTCTTGCACCAATTCTTTAAAAAAAGCTGATAAAAAAGTAGTTCTGGTTCTACAACCGGAAGAACAGTTTCCGCTTACCCACTTTATGGAGCTATTGCAGCAAAGGATTTCTAGGTTAGAACTGGAAGCTAATTTAGAGGTGATCGATGAAAAAACCCTAAAATTGAAATGTGCTATTTCGGGAGATCCAAACTTATTTAAGGAAAAGTTGACAGCAAACAAGACAATAGGTTTTTCTGAAATCATTTCCCCTTCTTATAGCTATTCTTTTTGGAATCAAATAATTGATAGTATCCATGACAATGCATATCAATTTGCGCCAAACGGTTTGGATGGGGCTGTTTTTTTAACTTCAAAACTTTCTGATACAGCTTATATAAATACCATCCTAAAAGAGCCAGCATCCGTTATGGGGCTAGAGACCTTAATAGACAGTAATTCTAAGTTTTTATGGGGGCTTGAGGATAAAGTAACCAATAGTATTCCCCTGTACATGGTTAAGCTAAATAAAGATGGTGCCTTAGGTTTGGAAGGTGATATTATAAAACAAGCTTCCTTTGGAGAACATTTCTCGGGTAATGCTTTGGTAAACGTTACTTTCAAGGAAAAAGCTTCGCTTTCTTGGGAACAGATGACAGGCGAAGCCTATCGTGAAGGTACTTTTATAGCTGTGGTAGTAAACGACAGGGTCTTAAGTGCACCAGGGGTTAGTTCTGGGCCTATAGTGGGGGGAAAGACTCAAATATTAGGGGACTTTTCTGAAGAGCAAGCAGAAGCGCTTGTGGCACAACTTAATTTAGGATATTTGCCGCCAGTAAATGTGATGTCTTATCAAGTAGAGCCCTTGCCCTAAGTTTCATGGATAATTTTTGCATTTTCAGTGTTTAAAAAGGGCTATTTTCATATATTTGGCGCGTGAAAATGAGATGGATATACTTCCTTGTAGGTATCCTGGGGATAGGTTTTAGCCTATCGCTGGAAAACAATGCGGTACCCAATCAGGAAATAAACCTCCACTTTGGTGCCTCCCAAAGCCAAACATCTTCTAGTAAAACCATCACCCAATTTAAGAGCCATCTTAAAAAAATTGGGGCTTCCCAAATTAGTATTAAGGAACTAGGGGAAGGTACTTTTCAAATATCCTATTTCAGTAAGCTGGATATTGTTTTTGTAAAACAATTTTTGGAAAAGGAAGGGATGGTGCTTTCCGAAACAAATGATTTTGAATCTAAAGACAGTTTCCCATTTCATGAACCTTCAAAGGATTCCAAAGCACAATTCCGAATTTCCAAGATTCAAAAGGGAAATCCTTCCAATGCCTTAGGTAAAGGGATTTTAGTCGAAAACCAGCAATCTACAGAAGCGGTCTATCATCCAATTTTATATGTCGCTTTTTATGCCTTTGGCGAGGTTTCTTCTGCTTATTCTGAAATAAATAGCGGGATACCTGCTTCGCGCTCACATACTATTGTGCGAAAGGTTCCTTATACTTTTCCAGAGGTAAGGGCCGGCCCTATTGTATAATCTTTCCAAGAACAGAAATACCCTTCGCACTTTTTCAAGTGCAGGCTAATCTATAATACAACCATTTTAACAAAGGGTTTTCAATGTAAAACCCAATTCAATTTTTTAAAAACTTAAATCATGCAAAATAAAGGACTTATTACAGTATTTGCGATCCTTTTTGGTTTGGTAAGTTTATACCAACTATCCTTTACCTTTATAGCAACTAATGTAGAGGACGAAGCAAAAGCGTACGCGACTAGTAAATTTGATGCTTCCCAACCCGAATTACGTGCCGAAGCAGAGAATCAATATTTAGATTCTATTGCAACACAAACACAATTCCTTGGAATTGATTATAAAACGGCCAAAGAAAAAGAATTAAATAAAGGTCTTGACCTTAAAGGTGGTATTAACGTCATCCTTCAGGTTTCTGTAAAAGACATTCTAAAGGGCTTGGCCAATAACACTAAAGATCCTGCTTTCAACCAAGCTTTGATGAATGCAGATGAACTTCAGAAAGATTCCCAAAGTACTTATGTAGAATCCTTTTTCCAAGCTTTTGAAGCACTTCCAGGAGAAAACCGATTAGCTTCTCCAGATATCTTTTTCAATAAAAGTTTGGAAGGACAAATTGAAAGTTCTATGACCAATGATGAGGTAAAACCAGTCATTGCACGTAAAATTGATGAGTCTATCGCTTCTGCCTTTGAAGTACTTCGTAAGCGTATCGATAAGTTTGGAGTTACTCAACCTAACCTTCAACGTTTGGGAAGCTCTGGACGAATCTTGGTAGAACTTCCTGGAGCCAAAGATGTAGAAAGGGTTAAAAAATTACTACAAAGTACCGCTCAACTTGAGTTCTGGGAAGTGGTGAAAGAAGACCAAATTAGTCAGTTTATCGTTGCAGCCAATGATAAGGTAGCTCAACTGCTTTCTTCTGAAAAAGCAGAGGCTGAAGTAGTAACCGATTCTACCGAAACTTCCGAAGAGGGAGACGAAGATCTCAATGACCTTTTAGGAGGTGAAAACGTAGAGGAAGAAACCAATGCTGAAACAGCAAATCCTATTCTTTCTAAAGTTCTGGCCGTACAGGCGAGCAACCCCGGTTTGGCAAGTTTTGCCCTTAAGGATACTGCGGTAATAAACAGTTACCTAAGAATGCCACAAGTAAAGGCATTATTGGGAGGCGATTTACGATATACAAGATTTGTATGGAGTATCCCAGAATTTAACGAGACGGTTGATGAAGAAATTACAAGTTTATATGCCATCAAAGGAAACCGTGATAACGTACCTCAATTAAGCGGTGGGGTTATTGTAGATGCTCAACAGTCTTACAATCAGGCTGGACGAGTAACAGTAACCATGCAAATGAACGGTGCTGGAGCAAAGATCTGGGAAGATATGACCGAATATGCTTATCAAAGTGGCACCCAAATTGCAGTGGTTCTTGATAATACGGTATATTCTGCCCCTGGTGTAAGTAGTGGGAAAATCTCAGGAGGAAGAAGTGAAATTACTGGAGATTTCAGTATTACGGAAGCACAGGATTTAGCCAATGTACTTCGTGCGGGTAAATTGCCTGCTTCTGCAGATATTATTCAAGCTGAAGTGGTTGGGCCTACCTTAGGGCATGAAGCCATTAGCAGTGGAATACTTTCATTTATCATTGCCTTGGTAATCGTATTGCTTTGGATGATTTTTTACTACGGAAAAGCGGGTGCTTTTGCCGATGTTGCTCTTGCGGTGAATATCTTGTTCATCTTCGGAATTTTAGCAGGGCTTGGCGCTGTATTAACACTTCCGGGTATTGCAGGTATTGTATTAACCATCGGTATGTCGGTTGATGCCAATGTGCTTATTTTTGAACGGATACGCGAAGAACTAGATAAAGGGAAGTCTCAACGGGATGCTATTAACGATGGTTTCAGTAACGCACTTTCCTCTATCTTGGATGCGAATATTACCACGGGACTTACCGGTTTAATTCTATTGGTGTTTGGTACTGGACCTATTCAAGGATTCGCCACTACATTATTAATCGGTATTTGTACATCATTGTTTACGGCCATCTTTATTACAAGATTATTTATCGATGGATATACCAAAAATGGAAAGTCATTAACGTGTTCTACGGGCTTAACGAAAAACCTCTTCAAAAATGTAAATATTAAGTTTTTGGAAAAGCGTAAGATGGCTTACGTAATTTCAGGAATCTTAATTGCTGTTAGTTTAGGGTCGTTATTTACCAACGGACTTAACCAAGGGATCGATTTCGTAGGGGGGCGTACCTATACAGTTCGCTTTGACAAGGATGTGAATGCTATTGAAGTCCAAAATGATTTGGTAGAGGTCTTCGGAAGTGCTGAAGCAAAAACGTATGGAGGAAACAATCAGCTGAAAATTAGTACCAAATATAAAATTGATGAGACTGGAGCCGATGTAGACCAGGAAGTGGAGCAAATGTTGTACGATGCCTTAAAAACCAATCTTCCTAATGGAATGACCTACGATGGATTTATTTCAGATGATGATAACAAAGTCGCTGGACGTATGGAATATTATAAAGTAAGCCCTACCATTGCCGATGATATTAAGAAATCTTCATTCTGGGCAGTTCTTGGCTCTTTAGTGGTGGTATTCCTTTACATTCTATTACGTTTCAGAAGGTGGCAATTTAGTTTAGGTGCTGTAGCGGCAGTATTCCACGATGTATTAATTGTGCTTGGAGTATTCTCTCTCACTTACCGCTTTATGCCATTCAATATGGAAATTGATCAATCGTTCATCGCTGCAATTCTTACCGTAATTGGTTATTCCTTAAACGATACGGTAGTAGTGTTCGACCGCATACGAGAGTATTTTAATGAACATACAAGCTGGAAAATGCCTAATATTATTAATGCGGCACTTAATAGTACTTTAAGTCGTACATTAAATACTTCTTTAACTACGTTAATTGTATTGATCACCATTTTTACACTAGGTGCTGAATCTATTCGTGGGCTTATATTCGCCTTGATTGTGGGTATTGTTGTAGGTACCTATTCATCACTTTTTATTGCAACCCCTGTATTCTTTGATACGGTAAAGAAAAGAGGAATCGATTTAAGTGATAAAAAAGAAGAGGAGGAAGAAAACTAATATTTTCTTTTACTGAAGAAAATCCCGCTCATCGAGCGGGATTTTTTTTTTAAATATATTTAAGTGATAAGACTTGTATGTAATTGAAACCCAAGTCAAGGCTTATCGCTTACACATCGTAATACTTCCAATTCACTGAAACTTGTCTGGAAGAAATTATCCCAACTGGAAATCCTCATCATTTTATAGCGCGTTCCATTGAAGGGGAATCTGAAGGAGAAAATCTTAAAGCCTCTAAAGTGATAACTAAGTAGAGTGATTTGGGGTTTTAACGCCCATCTTGTTTAACTTTTACTATGCATCGGACTTGCTAGTGAAGGGAGTGGATAGTTAAGGAAAATTTCTTTTAATAAACTAGAATACTGAAAATCTATTTAATTCTCTTGTAATACAGCAAACCTGAAGGTGTTTTATTTTTACAAGAGCTGCTAGAGATTGTAAAGTTCAAAGTAAGAATTAAAAACTATTTAAACTTACCCCCCCCCCAAAAAAATAGGCCCCTATATAAAGGGGCCTATTTTGTTTGTGATTAGTTCTGGTGTCACCTTTTCAGGGTAAAGTGACCGGTGAACTCTTTTCGTTGCTGGTTTTCGGAGTACTCGACCC
>CEQG01023636.1_pt1 | contig 17180 bp, 15 predicted proteins | sample 350301 | NCBI WGS metagenome assembly CEQG01 (sample SAMEA2621242, study PRJEB7988) | marine metagenome | isolation source: saline water (ENVO:00002010), including | reverse complement strand
TGAAAGCAAACGTGATGTTTCTTGCTGGAATTAGTTCGTAGGACTTTTGATGTGGCACGATGTGCCTTAAGAGCTTCATTAAACTGGTTTTACCGCAACCAACAGGACCAGATAACAGAATGCCTTTGTTTGGATCTATATTTAGTTTTGCACAGGCTTCAAAATCACGAATGAAATAAATGCAAAGTTTGTACAACACAACCTCATCTTCTTCATATATTTTGAAGTTTTTGCCAAATAGCAACTTTCCTTTAGCATCGAGGTAAATGAGTATGCTTTTGAAATCGTATTGAATACAATTGTCTTTTAACTCGCCAAGTTTGTATTGCACTCCTTTTTCTACAATGATATGTGGTTGCTCATTTTTCATAAAGGTTCGTTGTAGTTTTTATTTTTAGTTGTCTTAAGGTTGTCCGTATTTGGAACACTGCTGTTTTGTTTTGAAACATTTTCAGAATCATTAAAATCTAAATTTTTTAAATTTTTCTGTTTATTAATGTTTTTGTTTTCTATAGTTTGTATATGTTTATATATAGGTACCAGTGCTTGTCCACTACTTGTCTCGATTTGAGTAGAGTTGTATCCCACTACTTGTCCAGAACTTGTCCCAAATTTGAACATCTTAATTTTACTACCACGATACGGATTGTGAGATGGGAAATACACTATATATTTCCAATGATTTAATTCCTTGATGCATCTGTGATAGGTAGATTTAGAGCCTATTTTAGATAGCTGCATAACCTCATCACGATTTATAAAAAATTCTTCTAAAAATCGGTTTAAATTCCACAACTGAAACAAGGCAATATATAAGCTTATATGGGTTGGGTTTAATCGACTATCTTTTGAGAATTGGTTAAAAACTGCGTTAAGGTGTTTGATATAGTTTACTTCTTCCATAAGGGTGAGATTGCCACGTCGCTATTGCTCCTCGCAATGACACTAAAATTTGTTATGGATGCGGTTTTCTTCCATTACCTTTAGAATTTCTTCATAGTCGTAATAGATAACACCTCCAACTTTTGTGTAGGGTAGTGTACCATTTATACGAAGATTTTGTAATGTTCCTGGTGAGATACTTAAAAGGTCTCTTACTTCTGGTGATTTGAGCCATTTTTTAGGTGCAAAACCTGATTGGTGGTTAATGATTGCTTTAATATCTTCCAGTAATTCTTCTTTAAACTCTCGAAGATCTTCGGTAGTGATAATTGTTGCTGCCATAGTAAAGTTTTTAGTTTAAAATAGCTACCGCTTTGAACATAACATTCGCAGCAGTAGCTATTAATGTGATTTGACTTTCGTTTGGCAAATATGAAGGGAATTGATTTTGTTTATTCACAACGGGGATTGTGTTGTGAACGATTTTACCTAAATCCCTTCATCGGTATCTTCCATTCGTTTTAGCAATCCTTTATTTAATGTGGTAAGAAATTTTGCTCTATCGGCTTTCCGAGTCCTAATTTCAAGGAATGTACGACGGTATTGCCCTAAATCTATTTCAAAAATATGTTCAAAATATTCTGCAATATCTTTTAAATCAGCAGCACCATTATTAAAGACACCTTCTGTGTGTAATGCATAAACCAGCTCAATTAAGGCTACTTTTGGGCTTGTCCAAATCATTTTCAAGTTCGGTTTGCGTTGTGATTTTTCGCCATTGTCTTTACTACCAATTAATACTAAATTATTTTCTAAATACAATTGAATTAAATCGTTGGCTAGTATCTTAGCTACTTTATAATCATGTGAGGTTGAAAAGTTTGTATCTGCTTCAAAGTAGTAGCTAGATAACGACATTTTAATGTCGAACTTACTACGTAAAAAGTATTTATGATCTAGGTATGTACTACCTGAACGGTAGTATTTATAAAACTCTAATTCATTGTCAAAAAATGCTTTCAGTTTAACCAATTCATTGTTATAATATTTTTTTACAATTCGGCTACCTCCGTTTGGTCTTTTCATTTCAATTTTAAAAATTGTATTGTAATAAATTAACTTGGATGTAAACTGGGGTTTAATTTCTTTAAAGAATTTTATCTCTTCTGCATCTGTTTTAAACTTTGTTTTTAACAAAACGCCTCTTAATGAGTCTATAGTTTTTAGAATGATTTCTATTGCTTTTTCACATCGAGTAGATTGATTATCGATTTCTAAATCTATGAAGTTTAATTGATCATTAAGATTAGTTAGTAGGTTATTTATTTTTGAACTCAAATAGTTTTATTTTTATTAAACTCATTTAACATTTCTAATCCTTTTACCGACACCAACCTATGTAAAAACAATGAGTTTAAAAACTTAAGCGTATTTTGGTTTGTTCCTGGATTGTAGAAAAAACCATCCAAAAAAATGATTTTAGAAATATCATTAAAAGATTCACAAATTTCTTCTGTGTTTATATCCATTTTATAATACCCTTCTTGTTTACCCTTAATGATATTTTCTCTAAGAAAAGGTATTACTATAATATTTTTGTGTTTAACAACTTCTAAGAAAATTGTTGGATAGTATTTTTTTAATTCTTTGCCAAATGAAGCAGATATGTTAAAAGAAAGCTCATTTATATAATCAAAAAAAAGTATTAATTCTTGTAATGCATTTTTGCTTATTTGTTTGTTTTCAAAAATTTCTTTTTTCAGCTCTTTTATTTGTAATTCTATAACTTGATGTAATAAATCGTCTTTATTTTCAAAATATTTATAAATTGTTTTTTTAGACACACCGCATTTTTTTGCAATATCATCCATTGTAATATGCTGGATTCCATAATTAAAAAACATATTGGCAGACTGTTCTAAAATCATTTTTTTTCTTTTAAAAGCCATACTCTATTTTTTTGTTATGATAAATTTCCAATCCATCGTCTTTTATATTCATCTTTATATTTTCGTTTCCAACGTCTATGACTCCAGAGGTAGTTTTCGGGGTTTTTATTTATTGATTCTTCTAATTTTTTGGCATAGAATTGTGTAATTAATCCAACTTGATATTGTTCTGAAAAATTAAAAAGAGGTGTTATAACAAATTTGTAATAACCTCTATCTAAACGAATAATGTTTGCAAAAAAAGAAGTGGTTTTGTTTGATGCCGTATAAAGTTCAGCTCCACTTAAAAAGGCTGTTTTTTGGTTTAAAAAATTTGTCCAATAACTTTTTATTGAAATTTTTGGGGTTTGGTCTGCAACTAAAACTAATACATGTGGATTGTCTTTGAATTTTTCAATCTCTCGTTTTAATGTTTTTGATGAAACCAATTTTGAACCAAATCGGCTCCTCATTTTCTTCATTAAGCTATTAAATTTTTTATTTTTTATAGGTTTATAGGCAACTATAACATTGTCTTCTAATACACTTGAAATATGTAAATTCGCCCATTCCCAATTAAACTGATGCCCCAAATAAACATGACAATTTTTCTTTTGAGATATTATGTTTATTAATTCAGAATAATCTACAGAGATCCTGCTATGCAATTCTTCTTTTGATATCGACAAAAGTTTTAATGTCTCAATAAAATTATCGCAGAAATTTCTGTAAAATTTTTTCTCAATAATTAGCCTTTCTTTTTTGTTTAGACTGGTAAATGAATTCTTAATGTTTTCTGATACCGTTTTTCTACGATATTTTACAACATAATACAACAAATAATAACAGACATCTGATATCAGATACAACAGTCTTAACGGTAGAAGTGAAAACGCATATGATATTTTGTAAAGCATACGTTAGAGTTTAATTTAAAGGTGTATTACATTTATGAAGTATATTTTATGACTAAAACACTTGTTCTTAGAATATTCTAAAATGATATTTTTACTATTTCTCTTCATATTAAAAATTTAAAAAAGAATTTGTTTTGCTTGTATATAAATCATAACCAGTAAATAACAAAATGAGAAACTATTGCTACTACCAAACCTAATAAGAATGTATAGAGCGATATTCTAATAAGTTTGTTTTTTACCTGCAAGATTTGACCTTGATAGTAGAAATCTTTGATCATTGATGTGTACAGATAATCTTTGTCTTGTAATAATTGTAAGAAAGCCCATTCGAAATCACGATAATGCATGTTATGAAAGTTTCCGAAATAGAGTAAGTTTCCTTTTTTACTTCTTATATCTTCTTCGGTAAAGTTTCCTTGTGTTTTATTAGGTGTTATAGAAATAATAGCAAATGCTATGGATATTAAATTAGTTACCGCAAAAATGATTGAAGGAATATTTAAAACTACTTCATTAGAAGATTTACCTATAATACCTCCTAATATTAGAGATAGTATAATTGAGTTTATCGTAATCATTATACGTGCTTTTCCGTCAACCATCTTATTTAAGGTGTAATGGTTTCTTGAGGTATTTCTGAATAAAGTTTGAATGCCTCTATCATCTCTACCCTTAATTTTACCTATATCTTTTTTTAACTTTTTAATTTCTTGATCACTAATTTTTAACTCTTTTTGTAAAATTAAATTTGTATGATTTTTGTGATCCTTTCTTTCTTTTCTTAAAGATTTGTAAAGCTTATCTATTGATGGCTGTACATGGGTTTGACCAAAATGGGTAGTTATTCTATAAGCATCTAAAATACCTATAAGCGTATCGTACCAATTGCTTTTAGATAGTTTAAAATCTTTTAAAATCATCTGCTCATACATTTTTTTTAACCTATCTCTTCCTTGATTGCCAGCAAAATCCATGATGTTAGCATCTGAAATGATTTTAGACTCTAATAATTTTGTTTCATTAAAAGGAAATGATTCTATAATAATTGTCTTTACTCTATTTACAGTTTCACTATTTAATTTGAATTTTAATCTAAGACTATCTAATATTTCATTTATTGATGTTTCGCTGTCCTTAAAATTTAATGTATTAGCTTTTGTAGTGGCTTGTTCTATGTTTAACACATAATTAGCTAGGTATAAACAATCTATATCAATATTTTCAATTTTATCCTCTTTAATTATTGTGTTGATATTTTTTTCAATCCTATACACTCTACTAATTGTAGTGTATAAATTTTTATCAGATTCTTTATCTATAATTTCAAAAGTATAATCCTTAATGTTATTTACTATTTGAGATATGTTGGTATTTACTATCATAAGATATATACAATATTAAACCGATGATTTACCCTTTTTCAACATTGAAATAACTATGTATATCCCTAGAAATAATGAAATTGTAAAACCTAAAAAACCTAGAACAGGTATGTTGTAAATTTTAGGGGGCATGTCTGCTAATACTAGTATTGCAGAACCAATTGAAAGTGCTGCTAAAATTATTGCTATTACTAGACGATCTACTGTACTTGCAACTAACTCAATACCTTTTATCTTGTGCGATACTTCTATATCGTTCTCTTTAATTTTGTGAACTAGAGATTGTATTTCATTAGGTAAATCCCCTAGAAGTTCTGAAACATTTTGTAGTCTTTTTATACCTTTAAAAAAGTTATATTTTGGGGAAAGTTTTTTTTGGATAACTTCAATAGCATATGGTTCTATTATTTGATAAACATTAATATTTGGGTTTAATTTTCTACCTATACCTTCAATTAATGCAATCCCTTTCATTAAAAGATAAACGTAATCAGGAAACTCTACTTCATTTTGTTTAAATATTTCTTTTAATTTTTTTATAATTACGGTTAAATCAATATTATTTAATGAAGACTCATCCACAATTTCAAAAATTTGATAAACATCTCGTTCTAATTGTTTTTGATTTTTTACAGAATATGATACCGCTATTTTTTTTAGCGTAGATATTAATTTTTTAGCATCCTTATTTATAAGATATTGTAAGAAATCTTCGATATGCTCGATATCTGAAGGCATTAACCTTCCCATAATACCAAAATCTATAAAAGAAATCTCTCCTTTGTATGTTACAAAAATGTTTCCTGGATGTGGGTCTGCATGAAAATAACCATTCTTTAATACTTGTTGCATATACATATCAAAGCCTACCATAGCTACTTGATTAGTATCAAACCCTTGATTTTCTAGTGAAGATATGTCCGTAATCTTAATGCCTTCTATAAATTCTAAACACAGAATATTATTATTAGACAAATGCTTAAATGTTTTATGCACATACAAGTTTTCATCTTCTTGAAAATCTTTTCTGAAACGTTCAATATTATCGAATTCTTGCAAGAATGAAAGTTCTGTATGGATTGATTTTTCAAACGTATGAACAATTTTATATAAATTTATCTTCTTACTTTCTGCATTATAGTTTTCGAGTATTTTGGCAAGGTCTTTCATTATTAAAAGATCTGCTTCTATTGTTTCTTGAATTTTTTCTCTTTTTATTTTTAAGACTACTTTTTCTCCTGTTTTTAATTGCGCTTTAAAAACTTGGGATATTGAAGCTGTTGCAAAAGGTTTTTCATCTATAGATTCAAAAAAATCATCTGGGTTAATTTGTAATTCTTTACCTATTTTTTCTCTTACATTTATAAAATCTTCGCCAGCATTATTTTGAAGTTTTTTTAATTCTGCGGTAAGTTCTGAGGGTAATAAATCATCTCTATCACTAAATAATTGCCCTAATTTTATATAAGTTGGTCCCAAATCTGAAATAGCCATTCTAATACGTGCATAAACAGAAAGTGATTTTATTCTATCTATTTTTTCATTTGCATGAATAAATTTCTTAGGTATTATCTTGTCAATACTACTATGTGAAATAATATCTTCGAACCCATATTTTGAGAGTACCGAAGCTATTTTAATAGTTCTAGTTATTTTATTAGTATTATTTCCCATTATGATTTATATGTTTTGTTTTGCCTATTATAGATTTAACTTGAGCTTTGTGTTGTTTGTGAGACCTTATCTTTAAAAACCAAAGTGCGATGTGGAAACGGTATTTCTATACCTTCTTTATCAAAACGTTTCTTAACACTTTCGTAGAGATCACATTTCATTGCAAATGCTTCTTCAAAATTGTTTGCCCAAGCCCAAGCTCTTAAAGTAACCTCAGAATCATTTAAACCAATAACACGTACCTTTACTTTTTTTTCATTATTATATTTATCTAATTCACTTCTATTGTCTATCAAATATGGATGGCTTTCACATTCTTCTCTTATGATATGTTTTGCCAAATCGATGTCGCTGTCATAAGAAATACCTATTTCAATCCATTGACAACACTTGCGTTCCCCTAAATCATAATTGACTAATTTTTCTTTGTTTATAATGGCATTAGGAATTACTATCATCTTATTTTCATAATCTCTAATTACAGTATGGCGCAATGTAATGTCAGTAACGGTACCTATCATGGTTTGATCTACCTTAATAATATCTCCTATCTTAAAAGGCTTAAACGAAACAATAAAAAAACCGCCTATAAGGTTTGCTAGTGCTTCTTGAGAAGCAACTCCAGCTATAATAGCAATAATACCTGCTCCACTTAAAACGGTTTGAGCTATATCTCTTAATGATGGAAAAGCTAGTATTGCTAATAATGTTCCAAGAAAGTAAACACAAACAATTGCTACATACCTTAAAAACTTATAACTTGTAGCATCTTGTTGTTGTGCTGTCTTTTCTTTTATTTTTTTAGAAAACCATAATTGCACAAAAGAGGCTATTACTAGGGTTAGCACTGCAATAACACCCAAATACAAGACAAGGAAAAAATTGGTTGTGGCCGTCTTATAATGTTCTTCATCGATAAAAATAAAAGCAAGAGCCATAATCCCTAAGACGATCCAAAGTGCATTTAAAATACGTTTGGTTAAATGGATTGTTTTTGGGTCTTCATTAGGGTATTTTTTAAGCGCTAGCTTTTCAAGTTTATTGTGCAATAATTTTGTTAAAAAAAGTAAAAACACCACCACAGCAATTACGATAAACATATAAAAAATGGACTGCTTATAGTTGTTGTAAAATTCTATCATATGGTTTTGTTATTATGTCTTAGATAACTTCATAGAATTTTGAAGTTATTTTACTATTAATTTTTCTATTACATTTTCGCCGGTAATAAAATCTTTTCCTGAGAACAAAACATATTTAGCTTTTGTTTTTAGGGAAGTTGAACCTTCTTTAAGTTGAACAAACATGCTATCTAAGTATAGTTTACACTTGTTTATAGTTACATAAACTCTAGGTTTTTCTTTATCACTAAAAGTGAGATAGAATTTTAACTTTGATGATGCTGCCAAATGCATTTCTATAAGATTTGGCGCAATTAATTTCGTAATCATTCCGTAAGCAAATTGCTTTTGAATTTTATTCAATGGTTTTTTAGCACCGTCTTCTGTATAGACTATTCTATACTCATTAATTGGATTCTCAGTGCTAATAAAATCTCCTTCCATATTTGCATCATATACATAAGTATTATAGTTATTACTATGTTGTATATAAAAAAGTCTTGATGCTGTTTTTTCAGGTACTGGGTAATTTTCCTGTGAAAAGAGGATGGAATTAATAAAAAAGCAAAAGAAAAAAGAAAAAAAAGTTTTCATACAAAATTCTATTTGTTTGTTATCAATATAAAATAAATTAATCAAGGAAACGTAACAATTCATTCTTTTTTTCTTTAGCATAAACATACCCAGTCTGGTATATTTCATCTGCTTTTTTGAAATCGAAAATTCCATAGTCTCTAATACTTGGTGGTTCTATATATACATCGCATTTATATTTTTGAGTTTCTACAGAGTTGCCAATTGCTATTTGAACTGTTCTTTCAATAATTTGTTTATAACCTATTTTACCTTCTATGGTGTTTATGCGATTTACATTGACGCCAATGATTTTATCGACTTTACCTTCTAAAATATTTACAGGAAAATTATTTAAAATACCACCATCACTAAGGTAGATTCCTTCAAATAAAACAGGTTGAAAAACCAATGGTACACAACAAGAAGCTTTTACAGCTGTGGCTAATGAACCTTCATTAAAAATTTTTAATTTTCCGTTATTCAAATCTGTTGCTGTGATGAATAATGGAATTTCTAATGACTCCAACGTTTCCTGAGCAATATGTTTTTTAATTATATTCTCGAATATATCTGTTGAAAATAACCCTACACCTTGTCGTTTAAATAGGCTTGAATAATTAAAGAATTTTTCAGATTTTCCTATTTTAAAAATTTGTTTAGGCTCAAAGCCTGCTGCATAAAATGCTCCAACTAAAGCACCTGCGCTTGTACCAGAAATAACAGAAGGTTTTATGCCTAACTCTGTTAAATACTGTAACACGCCAAGATGTGCCATACCACGAATACCGCCTCCAGAAAGTGCTAAACCTAGTTTACTCATTTTATTATTTTAAAACAACCCCTGACGTTTTAATGACAAGGATTGTTTTTTATTATAGAGACTTAAACGCTTTTTTTAAATGTTTGTAAGATTGTGCTACTTCTTTTTTAAAGTTGTCCAACTTTTCTGTAGCCTGTTCTTTTTCTTCATCAAGTTTTGAAGCAAATTCTTTGAATTTTTCGGTAGCTGCTTCCATACTATTCTTATATTCTTGTGTTAGTTCAACTTTTTTTCCTGATATGTTTTTTTCCAAAAGTTCTAGTTGTAACTTGGATTTTTGAGAAATAGCATTAAATAATTGATTTGTTCTTTTAGTTTGAGGGCTATTTTTAATACTTTTCTTCGCATCATTAATAGCATTAACAATATTTTTCTTTTGCGTTTCAAAAGCTTCTTTTGAATAAGTAACATCTTCATCTAAGTGTTCTTCAATTTTTTCTAAATTGTTTTTTATAAACACCTCTGTTTCTTTAAGTTCGTGAGCTAGTTCAATTTTAACTTCATGAATATTTTTCTTTAAATCTGCTTTTGCCTTTTTAAATTCATCATTCATTTCTGCTTTACCAAGAGAAACTTGAACCGCTAAATGGTCTAATTCTTGTTGATCTTTTATTAGTTTTTCAGCTATTCTTACTCTAATTGGTTTTTGTGATTTTTTTTCCATTTTATTTATTTTTAAGGTTAATCTGTATTTATTTAAAATCTCCAATTGCTTTTTTATAATTGGCTTCATTAATTCTATAATTTGCCTTAGCATCTATAACGTCTGAATATGCTTGCTGCCAGAGCACTTGAGCTTCTAAAACATCTTTTCCTGTTACGGTTCCAGCATCAAAGCGATCTTGATTTAATCTTAAATTTTCATCAGCTTGTTGTAATGATTTTTCTGTAATTTCAACTTTTTGTATTGCCTGTTGAAGCTCTAAATAGGCATTTTGAATTTGAAGTGACAATAATTCTTCGGTTTCTTCCAATTCTAATTTTTGTGCTTCAACTTTAAATTCTTGTTCTTTCACTTTTTGCTTTCTGCTTCCCCAATCAAATATGGGTATGTTGACATTTAACAAACCGTAGTAAGAGGTTAAATCATTACTTCCATCTGTGAAATTAATTTGTTTGCCGTTAGCATAGATTCCGCTTACATTAAGCCCAATTGTTGGCTTTCTGTCTGCTTCTAAAATTTTAGATTGTAACTCTTCAATCTCAACAGCTTTTTTAAGCATTTTTATTTCTGGTCTATTATCAATTGCTGTTGATTGTGAAACTTCATCTAATAAAATAACATTATTACTAATAGTGTCCTTTACTAAAAAATCTATGTTGGGCATACCTGTTAATTGTGCCATCTTCAGCTTTAGCAGTTTAAGCCCATCATTTGCCTTTGTTAAATCTAGTTCTGCCTGGTTTAATTGTACTTGTACACGTAAAACATCGTTTTTATATATAATACCGGCATTGTATGAGTTAGTTAAATCTTTTAATAATTCTGTTAATAACGCTTTATATTTATTAGCTAGCTCTACTTTGCTTTTTACATTTATTATTTGCCAATACGTTGTTTCAACATCTAAAAGCACTTCGCTATCTGTTAGTTCTTTTTGTGAAGTATACAAATCCACTGCTGTAGAACTCATTTTTTTAGCCGTGTTTATTTTACCACCTGCATAAATTACTTGAGTTACTCCTAAAGAGGCGTTTGCGAAAAACTCTGGCAGTAATGTATTTATTGGGTCTCCAACATGAACTCCCATACCGCTTGCCTCTACGAAGGGTTTGTCTGATGCATAAACCGATGCCTTTGCAGCTTTAGCTGCTTCAATGGTCTTATCTGCTTTTTTAATTTTTTTATTATTAGATAAGGCCATTGACTTTGCTTCTTCTAAACTCAACAACCTATCTTGGGCTATAGCCTGGTGAAAAGTGGTGAAAACCAACAAAAAAACTAGTGATAGCGTATATTTATGTGTACTCATAATTTGTTTTAAGTTTTTCTAAAACAACTATAGAAACTACTGTCTTATTTAAAAGGGGTAAATTGCTATTAATCTTTTAAAACAGTAGTTCTATAGCCTTTTTCTTTATTTCTTGATTCGTTTTTTTAATTTATGCTTCATCACTTCTAATTTGCGAAGTGTTCTACTCTTCTTTTTAGGTTTATACAAAATGGTTTCAAATACTTCTGCATCAGGATGAGGATGTACTTCATCTGGTTGCGGATTAGCAAATTTGTAATAGAGTATAGGTACTATAAATAAGGTTAATACCATAGAAACTATTAAACCAACTGCTAATACACTTCCTAAAGGTGCCCATAGTGGTGATTTACCAATAATCATAGGTACAACACCAATAGCTGCTGCTGCAGATGTTAAAAAGATTGGACGCATTCGTCTTTTACCTGAAGCTTTAGCCGCAGCTTTTACGGTATAACCGTGTTCTAACACCAACTCATCTGCATAATCCACCAAAATAATTCCGTTTCTTACTACGATACCTATTAAACTGATAATTCCCATAAAAGCCGTAAAACCAATTGGATTACCTGTAAGTAACAGCCCCAAGAATGCTCCTAATAAACTCAACGGAAATGTTGCTAAAACAATTAATACTTTTGTAAAATCCTTAAATTGAAATAAAAGCACTAAAAAGATGAGTATTAAACTTATACCTAAAGATGCCATCATGTGTGGTGCAGTTTCATTAGTGCTTTCGTACTCACCTCCATAGTTGATTGATATGCCGTCTGGTAATTGTAATGCATTAATTTTAGGCATAATATCATTCTGTATTGTGGCAGCTTTTATACCCAATTGTGCTTCAGCTCTAACCGTTAATGTTCTTAAACCATTCCTATGTGTAATGGCTCCTGTATGCCATTCAGGTGTAATGTCTGCCACTTCTCTTAAAGGCACTTTTGTACCAAATACTGTAGGTATGTTTAAAGCTCCTAAATCGTTAAAATTTTCACGGTTTTCAGCATCAAAACGTAAAAGAATATCAATAGCTTTATCTCCTTCATATAACGTAGAAACTGGATATCCTTTTAAGCCTGCTCCCAAAGTTTGCGAAACCATTGCATTTGTTACTCCTAAACGATTTGCCTTATCGTCATTTAAATTTACTTTTACTCCATAATAATCATCTTGATACGATGTTCTTACCCAGTTTGTACCTTGTGCATCTTCTAAAATTGTTTTTACTTGCTCAGCTACTTGTTTTTGCTTGTTTAAATCCTCACCTACAATTCTTACTTCAACAGGTGCTGGTGTTTCTTTCATTGAAAGTTGCCTTATACGTATATAACCATCTGGAACAAAACCTTCGAATTTTTTAATGTATTCATCTGCCAATTCTTGTGTAGCTTCTTTACCTGTTGTAGTGATAAATATTTGGGCAAAGTTTTTACGAGGAAATTCTGGTGCATACGTAGAATGAAATCTTGGGGAACTCGTACCAACAAAACTTGCAACACCTAAGACTCTCTCATCTTTTTTTATTTCATTCTCAACACGTGTTACTACATCTTCCGTTTGTTTTAAATTTCCTCCATTAGGTAACCAAACTTCTATGTTAAACTGATTTCTTTCTGCAGTTGGAAATAACTCTTGGTCTAATCCCATTGCTACTAAAACTGCTAATACAATAGATAAAAAACCAATAAATAATGTTGCTTTTGGCCATCTAAAGCTATAATCTAGTGCATTGTTAAATACATGCTGCAACCTATCTAACATACTTTTTTTATCTCCATCACTTACCTTGTGTTTTAATCCTTTTTTTATAAAGACATAGCACATATATGGTGTTAACAATAATGCTACTAACAACGAAGCAAATAGTGCAACAGCAACAGCAATAGGTAAAGCTTGTATAAATTCCTTAGCTAAGCCATTTAAAAAAAAAGCTAATGGTAAGAAAGCAAAAATAATTGCCATGGTTGCTGTAAAAATTGGCACCATTAATTGAGTAGCACTTTGCCAAGCCGCTGTCCATCTATCTTCTCCTTCATCTAATTTTTCGATGTAATTATCTACAACTACAATGGCATTATCCACTACCATACCCAATACTATAATTAAGGCTGCTAATGTTACCTGATGAATCTCTATACCAATAACATTTAAAACTCCAAATGTTATAACAATAGCTATAGGACATGCCACTGCCGAAACTATTGCCACCCTGAATGGTAATAACAGAATTACTACAATAATTACTGCTACAATTGCAATAACAAATTCTAGCATAAAGTGGCTAATACTTCCTTTTACAACTGAAGGCTGATCTACAATAGTAGTAACTTGAACATCTTGAGGTAATTGTTTTTTTACTTCATTGATTTTTTCTGTTATTTTCTCTCCAAATTGGACGATGTTATTACCTGGTTGCATCTCTACAGTTAACATCATTACTTTTTGATCATCAACTTTAATAAAGCTTGACACTTCTTCGTAACGACGTTCAATAGATGCCACATCTTTTAAGCGAACCACTTTACCATCTGGACTACTATACACAATTTGATTACCTAAATCAGCTTCATTTTTATATTGATTTTTGGCAAAAACAGAGACCTCAGAATCTTCTAAAGTAATACCACCAGAATATCCAGTATTATTTTGCATTTGAATAACTTGAGCAATAGTTGAAAAATCGAAACCATATTGTTTCATTTTTTCGTCTTGTACCGTTACGTAAATCTGCTGTTTTTGTCCTCCATAACGTTTTATTTTTGATGTTTCGTTAATGGTTTTTAAACCATCTTCTAACTCATCTAAATACGTTTCAATTTCCGCATAACTACGTCCTGGTGCGGAAACTGTTATCATTTGAGCTACAACATCTCCAAAGTCACTATTTACTATTGGGCCAATCATTCCTTGAGGAAGTGTGTAATTTTGCCTAAATGTGGTATTTAAACCATGTTGTAAAGTCGCCCAAAAACCATCAGTATCTATGACATTTTCATTCAATTCTACAGTGATAACAACTTGGCCTTCTTTGGTTTCTGATATTGTTTTTTCCTTTCTAACCTCCTCAAAACCAAATAAAAACTGTTCAATCTGATTGGTTAATTGTTGTTCTACCTGCAACTCGTCTGCGCCAGGAAAAGCTGCTATTACCAAACCTTTACGAACCGTAATTTGTGGATCTTCACTTCGAGCCATAGTCGCTAAAGCATATATTCCCAAAATCATTAACAATATCGTAAGTACAATGGTTACCTGACGGTATTTCATTGCAGCCTCTATAAAGTTTATTTTTACTTTTTTCATCATCTTATTCAGTTCTTTTATAGAGACACTGTTTGCCCGTCTTTTAAATTTTTGTTTCCTGCGATTACAACCGAATCACCTATTGACAAGCCCTTGGTAACTATTACTTCATTTCCTTTAAAACTACCAAGAGACACCCTTTTTTTAATGGCTTTATTTTCCTTTACGACAAATACATATAGTATATTGTTAGCATCTCTTATAATACTTTCTGAAGGAACTGTAATAACATCTACAGTATTACCTGTATTGATTTTTATATTACTAATCATTCCTGGTAATAGTTTATCTTCCTTATTGTCAAGGCGAACTTTTACATTAAAAGTTCTGGTTACAGCATCTGCACTTGGATTTACAATAGCTACTTTACCATTAAAAGTTTCATTTAATGAAGAGATTTCAACTTTAGCGTCTGTACCTATTTTGAGTTTAGATATTTCAGATTCAGTAATAGAAGCCTTAGCATATACTTTATCTGTTTTCATTACAGTAAAAGCAGGAACACCAGGTGCTGCTGTAGCACCTATTTCTGTCATTTTAGCTGTAATCATTCCAGAAAAAGGGGCATAAAGTTTAGTGTCTGCTAAATTTTTTGCTGCTAAATTTTTGTTTGCGTTTGCTTGGGCTACAGCCACTTTAACTGCAATAAAATCGCGTTCTGGCAAACTACCTTTTTGATATAAACTATTTAATCTTTTGAAGTTATCATTTGCCTGTTCTAAGCCTGCATTTGCTATATCAAATGCATTTTTATAGGTGGTTTGGTCTATTGTTGCTAGTAACTGCCCTTTGTTTACTTTTTGACCTTCTTGAACATAAACTTTTGAAATTCTACCGGGAACTGAGAAACCTAAAGATACTGTGTTATCTGCTTCAATGGTTCCACTATATGTTAGGGATTCCTTTTCTACTGTTGAATTAATTTTTTTAACAGTGACCTTGGGAATCACAACTTCTTTTACAGTTTCCTTTTTTTCTGAACAACCTACTAATAATAAAGCCAAAGTTGTAAAGGTGATAATTTGCTTCATATTTATTGCTATAATTTTATAATAATAGGTTACAAAAGTCCTATTATTGATATAATTACAACAGGTCTACAAAAGGGAAAAATTGGTCAAAATCAGTTATTTTATTAAAAAAAATGCACTATTAAGGAAGTTTATTGGTCAAAACTTAACTTTTAAACTTAATCTCTCTGAACTTAGAAGGTGAGTAACCCGTGTGTTTTTTGAAATATTTACCAAAGAAAGATTGGTCACTAAATTGAAGCTCGTTTGCAACTTCCGAGATTGATAAGGTTTGATTTTTTAACAGTAGTTTTGCCTCCATTATTACCGCTTCATCAATTAATTGACTTGCTGTTTTTTTTGAAATAATTTTTAAAACCTTAGACAAATAACCAGGTGTTAAACATAAAATATCTGCATAAAATTGAACTGTTCGTTCTTGCTTAAAATTTTCATTTAACAATTTCAAAAAACGAAGTGCTAATTTTTCCTGTCTTGTTAAATTTGCTTCTAGATTAGGGAACTGTATCTTTAATAATGAAGCGTAATGATACATTAATAAGTTAAAACTATGAGTTATTATCTCATTATTATATGGGTTATTTTTTCCAGGTCGATTATTTTTTTCTAAAATTTTTGAAACAGAAATAAACGTTTTTAAATCCTCCTTAGATAATTTTAACTTGGGGATACTATTTGCCGTTAAAAAGTCTAAAGTTTCAATATTATTTTTATTAATAAAGTTTCTCAGTATAAAATCAGTATTAAAACCAATAGCTACCATTTCAAGATTTTTACTTATTTCTTGAATATGGATAACCGTTTGTGGATTTATAACTATTATCTCTGAATTTTTTATGGTATACCTAAGTAAATTTAATTGGATTTTTAAACTTCCCTTAACTACTAGTAAAATAGCATAAGAATTACCTCTAAAAGGATAACTTATAGGAATTTCTTTAAACTTATTTTTTGATAAATGAACATGTAATCCATTTTCTTCTTGTGGTATATCACCAATAATTTCGACCAAGTCAACTATTGTAAGGTTTTTTATTGAAGATTGTGGATACATTTTGAGTTGTTTTGAACTCAAATATACTGTATTAATTTATTTTGATTTAGAATGAATCTTTTGATTGTTTTTATTAATCATCTTAATCTTTAAAGTATTAATATCTTCACTTACTTTTCTTTCAATAACTCTTGCATAAATTTGAGTAGTTGCAATTTTTGTATGACCTAATAATTTTGAAACCGTTTCTATGGGAACGCCGTTACTTAAAGTTATAGTTGTAGCAAATGTATGTCTTGCTATGTGAAAAGTTAGGTTCTTTTTGATTTTGCATAAGTCTGCTATTTCTTTTAAATATGAGTTGAGTTTTTGATTTGAAATGTTAGGAAACAATGTTTTTGTTTTCTTGGTTTTAATATGGCCTTTATATTTCTCTATTAATTCTTCAGCTATAAACAGCAATGGAATCTTTACTTTATTATGTGTTTTTTGTCTATTTGTGATTATCCATTTACCGCCATCGATACCAAACGTAATATTATCTTCGTTGAGGTTCATTACATCAATGTATGATAA
>CEQG01005244.1_pt1 | contig 17209 bp, 14 predicted proteins | sample 350301 | NCBI WGS metagenome assembly CEQG01 (sample SAMEA2621242, study PRJEB7988) | marine metagenome | isolation source: saline water (ENVO:00002010), including | reverse complement strand
ACCCGGCGCATTGGCCGAGCATGATGAGGAGCACAAAGGCTCCCACGACCCACGGCCAAACGGGCTCCGGACTTTTCGGCTTACGGCGCCAGACGGTGCCGACGAGTTCGTAATCATCATCATGTGCCATGACTTTTCTCCTTTCACATGGTGGTGGTTTCAGTTGCGGAAGATCATGAGGCTGAGTTTTGCGAGCGCGATCCTGATCGAAACCGTCAGCACGAGTGTGGTCAGGGCGAAGGTCGCAAGACCCGAAATCGCCGCCCAAAAGACGGTCGTCACCCAGTCCCACAGCCACGGATAATGCTCAGCAGCATATCCGCGCACGGGCTCGATACTTGCGGCGAAGATCAGGGGACCAATCGCAACAGCGCCAGTCGCTCCGGCGACTGTGGCGATCAGACCGGAAGCGCGGTCGTAAGCCGAGCGTCCCGGATTGGATGAGCGCTTGTAAGACACAGCGTCCTCACTTTCCTTCACAACCGGACGGCGGTTCGTGCCGTCGAGGAATGTGATGGAGGGGTTCGCCGCGCCCGTCGCGAAACAAAATGGCAAAAAAAGTTGCGGAAACGCTCGCCGCCGAACATTCCGGTCCTATGGGCGAAGAGAGCATTTCCGACCGCATTCAGGTGATGATGCGCGAACGGCTCGCCCTCTATTTTCGCTGCACTCGCCTGTCCGATACGGATTTCACAGCTCTTCGGCTGATCGAGGAGATTGTCGAAGAGGACTCGCAGCTCTTCGAAGAAGTAGAGGCGACTCTAGAGACGAACGACAAGCCTTCCGGAGGCCAGTCTCCGCTGGCTCCCGTCCTTGGTCCGAACGACGACGACCCATTCGAAATTCGGACCATGCAAAATTATCTGGAGCTGAAGCGACGGACGATGAACAGCGTCCAGCGACTTTTGATGATCAGAAACTTTGTTGTCAGACGCGGGCATTTGCAGCGCTGTGAGGTCGAGGAGTTCGAGCAAGCAGCATGTATGCGCAGATATCAGATCGCTGCTTCGATCAAATACCAAAGCGCCGCTGCCAAGCGCATCATCAAATCACTTGAAGGCGAGTACTGGGCCCAGGCGGGCGACGATGATCAACACTTCGTCTGGCATCTCATCATCTTTTCGGAAGGGCGAAACGGCCCAATCCACGCCGAGGTGCGCGAACTTGCGTTCAAGCGGATTGATGATGAGTCACTGATGGAATTCAGGGAGGGCGTCGAAGCTGCCGAGGATGATGGCGCGCGCGTAGTCTTTGGGCAGATCGTCGTCCAAAAGGATGGCAAATGTGAATTTCTTCCAACCGATTTTGCATTGAACTTAGAGGGCTGGGTCTTCCCCCAAGCTGAGGATGAAAATGAAACTGAGATCGCGATCAGGCGCAAAGGCAAGGTCATCACGCCCCACCGGGTCGCGCGCGCGGAAAATTTGACAAAAACCATTAAAAACAGTATTTTATTACGTAAATCCGGGTTTGCGTTTTCGAGTTTTCAGAGCTCTCATCCGGTGATCGCAATCAAAGGAGAGAGGCCTATAAGAAGAATGGGGGAAATGAATAATGAGGCAAACGCGCGCCTGCTAAGCGCGGCGAAGAGCGGTGATGCACAAGGCATCATCGAAAGCCTTTTGGAAGGCGCGGATATCAATGCGGTCGAGCCCGAAACCGGTATGACCGCTTTGCATTGGGCAGCGCATCAGGATTCCGAAATCAGCTGTGCGGCGCTGCTTTATGGAACCGACCTGAGCGCGATACCGCAGGAACAAGGCAAACGCCCAGTTCCCATCAGTGGCTCCGGTCTGTTTGACGAGATACTAGACGACAACTTTTATACAGAGACAGGGCTTGAGGCTCTGATCGACTCTTTTGGCGATCCCGGCACGGTCCGGAAGGCACTGAAAGATGCGACGGCAACGATTGATCACGAGGTTCGCGACAAGAGAGGAGCGCTCGCAAATTCGCATATTCCGTTGGTCGACGATTTTACAAGCCGTCCCATTCAAAGTCGGCTCCTGACCACCCTCACCCAGTTCAGCGCAATGAATTCGGTCCGCGAAGGTCGTGAGAAAGTGCTGATTGTGCCTTGGTACGGCTATGGCGGGTCTCCCGTCTGGGAAGATACCAGCGACTGGGACGAGGAAGACAGGCTAAATGCGCCGGGGTTTCCCTGGCCAGAATGTGGTCCCGGCTGAAAACCATCACTCCGGTTTCAATCGAGAGCCAAACGTCGAGAGATGCCCCATTACCGGAAGGCCTTGGAACATTGATCCGCCGTCGAGCTGGATCATCGGACTAAGCCGGATTCTTTGCGCGACGTGATGCAGTCTCGGCATTAGAAACAGCCAGAGCCCCTCAAACAGGACCGCGTGCTGACCCTCGATCTCCGCAATCATGTCTCTTGTCGCCTGTGGCAGCACATCATTTGCCTCAAGTGCCAATGTCAGTCTTGAGAGTGAGCAAGGATGCTCGCTCGGTATGAGAAGATTCCGAGCCATTGGATCGAGACAATGGGTATCGACCGCATCTTGCGGCGAGATCAGGATCGCCCTGGCCATGAGTTCGGTAAACTCGAATATGCTCATCGCCATCACCACTCCTTCGAGAAGGGCGCGAAATTGATAGTCTTCCAGTTCGTTCAGTTCCGCATATAGCTGGAGGATGTTCAGAGCATCAGCGTCGGCTTCGATCTCCAGAGGCTGTTTGCCCGCGTCGAAATTCTTTGCTGATAATGCCTGCCGGGCATCTTCGAACTGGTGAGTGAGGCCGAGGGAGGTCATATGCTCAATCAGCGCCTCGACATAGGGTAAGCCGAGCAGCGGATCGCTCTCGCGAATTTGGACATGCTTGCGGTAGGCGTGCGAAAATTCGTGAGCGAAGAGGAAAACGAAAAATCCCCGGCAGCGATAGAAATCCAGTTGGTCCTTCGTCGGCGCGGATGGTTTGACCTCCGTCTGGCTCAACTGTGCCCGCAGACTTGCCCGAAGATCTTCCTTTATTTTCCACGTCTCGAAGCCACCCCTTGCTGCTCCCCGGAGTTCAGGATCGAACAGTAACGTGCTGGGCGAGACGCGGTCCGATATGAGCGTCGAGAAATCGTCGAAAAAGTCGGCAGCCGAAGCTCTGAAAGCCTCATACTCCTGCTCTTTGTCGAGTTCCTCAAACGTTAGATCAACGGGTAAATCGGCCAGCTCCAAATCGGGGTATACGTCGATCAGAAGCGGCAGGATGTAGAACACCCCTTCATTGAGAAGGATCAGAGTTTGATCCTCCGGCATCGAAGCGCAGAACCCGTTGATGTGAGAGAGCGGAAGCGACGAATACCGTATGGCACGCGCGTCATACCCAGCGCCTTCGAAGTAGCGATGACACAGCACATTGACGTTGTAGAAGCGGTCGAGAAAATCCTTCTTGTCGTATCTGGTCAGCAAAACGTCCGATCTATGGGCGTCGTAATACTCCCGGTTCGCATAGTGCTTTTCGTGAAAGACGAGCGTGACGAGATCATAGGGATCGATACCAGGGCGATTGGGCAGGATTTCCCGCTCCCTCTTTGCCCACTTCGCCGCGTGCTTTTGAAGCTTTCTCGGAGCGTAATTGATGGCTCGCAATGCCCGACGTTGGTGCTCCTCGACAAGCTGACACAAGTCGATGTCGTCTGATGAAGATCGATGAAACATGTGCCCCTCAGCGTGTTACACCCTACAAGCCCGTACGCTTTCTCTTCATGGGGGTAATCGTCAATTTTACCTAAAATTAACCATATCTTTAGCTCTCTGAGCGATAATGGTCGGGTGAAAAACCCATCGGCAGTGAGGGAGAATGGGGCTCAGTAGAGATGAAATCGCAGATTTGAAGGTGGCCGTGCCACCGCATCTGAGGCCGCCGGATGGCGGCGACGCCTCGCTGCCCAATTCCTTCCACGCCGTCAGCAATCCGCTGGCCAGCACCCTCACCGATCCGAATGCTCAGGCCGCTCTGGTCGAGACAGCCCGTCAGCTTGAAAACGGACAAATCGAAAGCGCCCCCGTTGCCGTGGCGACCCGCGCCCTGACCTCTCGGCAGGAGCAGGACAAGCGCAAGGCCGATCAGCGGCGCAGCGATGCTCTCTTCATCACAATGCTCGATCGCGCGCGCGACTGGTCCCGCCAGTTGGGCGAGAAAATCGACACGATGGAAGCCGGGTTTGAGGCCGAGATGGGCGATGCCTGGCGCGAGCAGATCGCCAACCGTGTAATGGACCCCGACGAGATACCGCAGCGCCGCGATGGCGAGAGCATGGAGGCCTACCGTGAGCGACTTGAGGACGCGCTGGTCGAGAAGATGATCGACAAGAAGACGGGTGAGATCAAACCAGAATACCGCGATGATCCCGAGCTGAGGCGCTACGCCGAGTGGGCGCAGGCCCGCCATCAGAAGCGTGACGTTAATGCGTTTATCGCGCGTCGTTCCGATCCTGACCTGACAGATGCCCAACGCGAAACGATGGACACGGAATTCGCCTCAAGTGCGACCTTTGCGGAGTTACGCAAGGCCGACCGTGATGTCGCGCAACAGAGCGACCAATCTGAAACGCTTCGTACCACCCTCGACGATCAACGAGACGCAGCAGCGTCCAGCGCCAACGCCGAAGCATTGGCGTTCGGGGTCTAGCTCAATTCAGTCCGCGACGAACTTCGAATAGATGCTGTTCCGCAGCTCCCTGCACATGCTTCCGCGAATCCGCCAATCCGAACGGCCCCCAAGCGTGATTGCGCGTATTGAACACGACCGAAGAGCCGCCGGACCCTCCCCGCTCAAAGAAGAAGCGAACGTTGGTGATACCATAGCGCTTAAAATCGTCGCGCAACGCGCTCTCGATCCGTACGGGCGGCACCGGGGTCTCATCCCCTAGTCTGATGGAAATGGCCATGCCTGTCGGGTTGCGCGCTGCCCATTGCTCGGAAGCCAAATCCGCATCGGCGATGAAGATCGCAGTTACCGCCTGCGCGGTCTCCTGCCCTACCGCCGCTATCGGCATGATGGCGATGAGCGCGGCGCATACGAACGTATGCAAATGTCTCATATCCGTTCCGTCTAGAGACGAATTGGATTAGAGTGGCTGGAGCTGCCCCAGCGACCCGATTGTGCGGGTTTGCGGGCGCGAATGCCGAACTCGTACTGCTGTCTTGAAAGGGAAGCCTTTTGAGACGGCAAAGGCGGCTCTCAGAGCCAACTTGCGGCACAACCACCAACCAGACGAAGGACACATGCGGATAGGTTACGCGCGCGTATCGACATCGGAACAGAACATCGACCTTCAGATCGACGCGCTGCAAGCCGCAGGCTGTAACAGGATTTTCGAGGACCATATCAGTGGCGTGAAATCGGACCGCCCCGGCCTTGGCGAAGCCTTCCGCGCACTAAAGCCTCAAGACACATTGGTGGTATGGCGGCTTGATCGGCTAGCGCGCTCGATGCGCGATCTGACCGATACGATCCATTCGCTGCATGCGCGCGAGATCGGCTTTCATTCGATCTGCGAGCATATCGATGTCGGTTCTGCCTTCGGCGAGTTCGCGCTCCATATCCTGAGCGCGGTGGCCCACTTCGAGCGGGCGCTCATCGTAGAGCGAACACGCGCTGGGATGGCCGCAGCCAAAGCACGCGGAGTGAAGTTTGGACGCACCCCTGCTCTCAGCGGTGAAGAATTGCAGGAGGCGCTATTCCTGATCCGAAATGGGCTCAGCGTCCCGGCAACCGCCCGCCAGCTCGGCATCGGCAGGTCGACGCTATATCGGTATATTACGCTCAGTTCTTAGCGGATTCGCTCCGCGAGAAAATCTGGTACAACATTAGGTGCCACACGTCTTGGCGATGTCCAAAGGTGGGGCGGACTGTACTACACCGTCGATATCATTAAGGGCAGTTCTTCTTTATGCTATCTCGGCCCTTTGACAGGAACGTCTCGGACAGTCACCGCCTGATTATCGACACATTCCAAGGGTAGTGTTAGGGATCTTTCGGGTTGGCTGTTGAGAGCGGTATTTGTGACTGCATACCTGTACGTCGAAGATAAAATCTGACAGCATCGTCCCAATCAAAATCAAACGTTTTGCCAGGTTCAAGAGTGCTTCGAACGGCAACTACTGCTATGTCTCTTATCTCAACGCCCGCAAACTCGTCACAGGGGAAGTGCGTGCCCCAAAAAAGATCGATCAAAATATTACGAGCTTCGTCTTCGGTTTCCACCCATGATGAAGAGGGAGAAATGGATGCTAATATTCCTCCTTCCTTGTCCCTAAGCTCTACTATTATCGAAAATGACATATTTAATCGTTGTTTGTGATACGCGATAATATGCCTTTTGTTTTTTTATTAAAATAGGCCGTTATTCCTAAATGGGCGGAATGGATTTTTGATGAGAAAATCACTTCTAGAATGCTCTGATGAGGAGCTACTTGGTATTGTGGGTGATTATGCTCTTCGACTAGAGTATGGTTCAGAACCGCCATCAGATAAGGAGCAATGTGAAGCGGGTCGTTGGTGGTTTGATGCTCAGATCAATAAGCACAAGGGCGCTATTTGTAGACACCCGTTCGTAGCTGCGTTGTTGGTACGAAGCGAAGTAGATGCACCTCTGGCGCTCGGCTTCGCTATTGCGCTCGTGATCGAGCTGGGCATTTTCCAACGGCCAGCCTCAGAAACCTCCGAACACATTGCTGCGTTTTCCACGCTGCTGGTGCGATCCGTAATGTCAGGTTTCTGTAGCAACCAGAGCCAAGCAAACTGAAGTGACCTTCGCGGACATCGCAACCTACATCGATGCAAAGGGCGGCAGATTCGAGCCATCAGACGCCGATCATCCTGTGCTTCATGATGTGATTAAGTTCGCCGTAAGCCATTCAGGTCAGCTTGAGCCTCAGCCTGGTAGGTTTAGTCAGTTCGAAGTCGTAGTGACCAATGACCCGTCGAGCAGAGCGACGGGAATTCGATTCAAAGAGGATGGCCTCGCCCAAATTCCCATTGGGGCAATTTTGCGATCGATACTGGCTATAACCGTTCTTCGGTCAGACCCAATGAACTACGAGGTCGTGCACACAATCGATCCTGTCTGGCACGGATTGGGTGATGAAATTAGAGATCACCATCCCTTGGTAGAGACGCTCTATTCGCAGAGCACACTTTTTGATCTTCGCGCGAAGGCAAATAAAATCCTGTCAGAGGAGTGTCGTGAAAAGTTTGAACCCATTCTTTGGTACATCGCCAAGTTTCTAGTCCTGCACGAGAAGACGCATTTGGAGAGACATGCAGCGATAAGCGCGGCTATCGAGCAATCTGCCGATGAATATCGACGACGGGAACTCGCCTTGGTTAAAGAGTGTGATGCTGACTGCTTTGCACTTCGAGCTATAGCCGACGATATATTCGGACAAGTGCGAATTATCGCGCCCAATGACATCGACCTGCTTTCGGGCTTGGTCTCAATGAATTTTCGTAAACTCGGCGTCGCTCTCTTCTTTATATTCACACTAATGGTACCTAAGCTTCGGAGCATAACCGCATATGACTCGATGCCTTATGCCCATCCCCAGGTGAGGTTGGCCTCGATGGCCAATTTCATTGGCAAACAGATTGAGCGTTCTTCAAACCGAAACTCCGAAATGGCCGAAACAGCAGTGAACGGCTTCATCGATGGCGCCTTTAGCGCTGTGAGCGGGTTTTGGATTGAGCGCGAGCGCTACAACAAATGTGCGATTGAAAGAGATCCCTCCTTTGATCCATCCAGATTCGGTCCGTTGACCAGCCTCACTCTGGGTAGCCTAGCGCAGAGACGGATTAATGATCGTGCCGTTGCTCTGATGAACCAGCGGATCGCTTACTTGGATGATGACGAAGAGCTTTGGCCCGACTTTCAGCGTCATCCTCCGAACTCATGCCGATGCAGTTTCTTAGACATGACAAGGGAGGGCTTTCGCTCCACTTAGGCGAGCTTTGATCCATTCCGCTTGCGGGCAGTTGGGTTGGCCCTTCATCCAGGCTAAGTTTGAACCGCACTATGCGCGCGCAAGCTGTGCGCTGGCTGCCGCCAGCGCGCTTGGCTCAGGTGCTTCGCACCTTCGGCAAGGGAGGCCCGCTGCGCGCCTCCCGTTGCATCCCTCCCGGCTGGAAGTGCAGTTGGCTCTATGGGCCTAATTGAGCGGCGCAGCTGTTGCGACGCCACGGCTACTTTCCCTCAATAAACAGTCTCGGACGCTTTCTTCGCAAACCAGAAGCGAGGGGCTTCGCCGCTCCGCTTCAAGCCCACGTAAAGTTCTCGAACACCGGATGCGTCATCGTAGCTGTTGCTCGATTTGTATTTCGAGAAACTGAGCTTGGTAACGAGACTTCGCCCACATTCTTCTAGAAACCTATCCAGCCAATCATATTGCGCCCAGAGGATTACACCCTCATCAAGATATCTACTCCTCTGAGCGCCGGAGTCTGGCTTCCACTCGCCCCAAACCTCGCTTTGTAAGGCAAGCTGATTATCTTGATCGCGCCACTGTCGGCCATCCGCATCGGGGGTCAGCTTGAGCAATCGGTTCAGCGACCGCCTAATTTTGGGCGTGCGATGGCTCCGCGTGCAGCCCATTCGTCGTGCTCATCAATGCCAATTGGGTACTTCTCAGGCTCCCAGATCAAAGGCTCGAATGGACTAGATGCAGCAAACCGATCAACAAGCCCATCCGACCCGAAGAACGGCAACCATAAATCGTGATCGGAAACCCTTGCAAATTTTGCGCACTGTCCGACGGCCCCCCACGTTTTTATCAAGGCCGAAGAGAAGCGAACATGGACACCGTCGCGTGACTTCCAGTGCCCGAAGAGCGGAAAGAAGCCGAGCTTGGCACTCCCGCAGAATCCGGTCTTTTGAAACAACGCTTCCTTCTCTAGGAGATATTCCTGATCCTGTATGCGCTCACCGAGCAGATACTCCCGCGCTGGCATTGGAACTCGGTCTTTGTGATCCGACAACCATGACCCGTCCTCAAACGAAACGTCGCTACCGCGCAAGAACTCCTGCCACGGATTTCTTTTCTCCCAATCATGCTTTGAACGGACGACTGGCCTAGTCGCCGCCAGCCTTGTTGCTGCATGAAGTTGTGCGTGTTTCTGGACGTGTTCGCGATAGGTCTCAAACTTTGAGTCGCGTTGATGGCTAACCCCTCCTGGAAAATCAGACATGCTTTTTGATTTCGGCCATCGACTGACCACCTCATCTGCAATCAGGTCGTTCGCTTCATTATCCGAAATATGGAACAGCCGAGCCAATTCGGGTATCTTATATTTGTTGAATTCGTAGTCGAATCCAAACTTGTGCCGCCGATCTCTGCTTTCTGGCCAACCGTCCCGCACTTCAATCCCGTGCTTTGGCGCTTGTACCTCACTGTAAAGTTGCGCAAGTGAAGGGCATAGGGGCTGATCGCCGTCAATGTGGCCAAGGCATCGAACCAGAGCTAGCTTATTCAGCACATGGATGTCTGATCGCTGTGCAAGCTTCTCAATTCTTGGCTTCAACGGCTTGAGCATATCGCCGTGATGAAGGGCTGCACGCGCCAATCCGATCAACAGCCATTGCTGCGCGTTCATGTAGGAAAAGTGGTGCTCATCCGAGCTTAGCGATGAGTTTTGTTCGACATCATAGCGCTTAAGCAAATGCTCAATATCTTCGATCAATCCAACATCTAACAGCCCTTTAAGGCATCGCGCCGCATGCCATCTTATGAAGGCATCCCCATCGCCTAGCAAATGCCAGATAATGTCGGCAACGACATCAGCTTCTTCGCTCTTGCCTGCAAACTCAGGGCGAAACTCGCCCTCGCCGATCTCGTCTCCAACCTTGGCGGCTGAACTCACCAGCAAGTCTTCAAACGCCCCCAATGCAGTTGTCGGATCAGTATGTCGGGAGAGGCTTGTTGCCAATTGTAACCATTCATCGCCGGACAGTTCGAGACGCTCTTTAGCTATTGTCTCAAGAACGATTTTCATGACAAAATCGGGATCACCCGAAAGTTCCGATAATCCATGAATTTGGCGAGAGATGCCCGAGTAACGTAGGTCAAAAAACTCCGATCCTTTGAAGGCGAAAAGCTTTTTGATCAGAACGGGCACGGCCGCGCCCACATGCGCCGCGCTATTGCTCCACTCCTTGACGCGTTCGATCAACAGATCGAGTACGGCATCAAACGTGAGTTCCGTTGATTCACACAGGGCTTGGAGGAACTTCAGGCGGTCGCCAAATGGGCATGCTTCTTGAAGATCAGCGAGTAACCGCTTTTTGTTGTCGTAGTACAACCCGTCCATAGCTTCGATGCTTCGAATTGCCTCATCGATCGAAACGGCGGACGTGGGCTCGCATCTGGCCACAGTTTCAGCCAGAATATCGTCTTTGGCTTTCTCGGCCAGTTCCATTTTGCGCGTCTGCATACGACGCGGCTTCGCAGAATAGCTATAGTTATTTCTGGCATTTGCTAGGTCGCGCTGAACTTTGGCGGCGTCTCGCAAGCCTCGGAAGCGATCGCTAAACTCAGTGCTGCCTATATCTTCAAAGGCATCGATGCAGTCGAGCAACCCTTCCCAAACGCCTACCCAACCACCAAAGGCGTGTTCACTTTCCAGCTTTTCGACAACGAGGCTGAAGACCGCCGCTCTATCGTCCGGATCAGCTGCTGAAAGAATATCGCGCAGCCCCTCTCCGACTTTCCACTCATGCCAACCATGATCCTCGCAGATCGTGAGCAAGACAGCGGCACGACGCGGGTCTATGCATCCATCTTTGGCCAGATAGCAGACCAATTGAGGGAGGCCGTACGAATAGTCCACCACGTCTTGGTCGTGCCAGCGGATCAGCTTGTACATTGCAGGAAAGCCGATTGATGAGGATGCGGCGCGGCCGAACAGCGTCCAGCCAAACTTCGATGGTTCGCCCTGAAAGATTGTCTGACAGAGATTCATCAAGCGATGCGAAAGCGCTGGGCTGAGCTGCCCTCCTGGCTGCTCAGCTGCGTATCGCAAAGCGGAGTATATCAAATCGTAATCGTTGCTTCCCATCTGATCGAGTTGCGCCAATCCCTGCGCATAATATTCTCTTGCTTCTGCAAGGCTCAATGGCACCAGAGCAGACGCCAAATCCCGGTAGGATTCTCCTCGCTGTTCGATGTAGTCGTCTTTTACGATCTCAGCAGAGAGTGAGTTTGCGTACGAGCCTGCAATGTCCGCAAGGTTCGCGCGCCGCGCAACTAGAGCATGAATTTCTATCTTGTCCGTGAGCGAGAACCGATTTTCGCTGATGATTTTGAGAAGCTCTTTTGCCTCTTTCTTGTGTACGCTCTTGTTGTGGCGAAGAAGTATTTTAACAAGCCCGATACCCACATCACGGATTAAACTGTCTTTGCCTGTCTCGGCTCTCCAGTGCACGTCAGGCCTGAGTTTGGCCGCCCAAATGGCCAGAAAATCCGCCAAGACATCATTGGAGAACGGCTTTCGCGACAGAACCATGTCCTCAATCGGCTTCACCAATTCGAGAATGCAGGCCGCGCCTTCTACAATGGCATCACGGTCGTGTCGGGCGAAACGCTTACGCCGCTCAGGCTTTTGTCCTTTTCGCCGATTGTTCGCGGGGACAGTGTCGACAAGACTGTCCAAAAATGCGCCTAGCTCATCCTCGGTAACTATCGGCTTTGCGCCTCGCTTCGGTTTCGCATCTTCCGGGAGCAGGTCGTGAAGAGACAGTCTTTTTCCCGACGACCACGCCGAAACGCACGCCGATTGAACTGGCTTCCATATCGTTCTCGAGCCGTACCGCTGTCCGTAGTCATAGCTCGACGGTCTGCGATGATGATATAGCTTTAGCAATCGCTTCGCGGACTGCTTGGAGTTGATCGCAACTGAACTCATTGCGGCGCTGCCAATCGCGCCTTGCAGCGTCATCTCGTAGTCAGTCGGAAGCTCTGGAACCTTTTTCCTGTATCGTTCTGCAAGTGAACTTGCCGCACGAGATACGGATTTGATTTGTCCGGTCGTAAGACCCCATTCCTTTGAGAGCAAGCCGATTTGCAAAGCAAGTGATTGGCACTTTTTTGATGCCGCGAACTTGGTAAGATTGTCCAGAGCCTCACTACCATTTGACAGCTCGTGTATTGCGCATAGTTCCAGAAGCTTCTCGACAACAGAGAGGGCAAATTTGAAGTTCCAAAGCTGAATGTTGCGATTGAACGAGGAGAAACTGTTCTCAAGCACATTCAAGAACATGACTGCGGCCACATCGGATGCTTCAAAGCCAGAGCGGTTGATCCTCTGATCTTCATCGTCGTTTTTCAGATACCAGTTGATCCAGCCGATTGCCCTGTTTTGATGGATGCGTGCTTCGTCCAAATCATCGGAGAAGCTGTAAGCAACTACCAGTCGGCTATCACGTCCGCCGCGCCAACCAGATCGATCATGAAACAAGCGACGGGACGCATCGGAGTCACCTATAGCAGTTGCCAGTGCTGGAGAACGTCTGATGAACTCGTCGCCTCTCGCATTTGCTGATGCCACCTGAGACAACTGCATCATAAGTTTCAGGATGCGGTTGAGATTCTGCTCGCGTGTTGCCAGCGAGAAGGCCGCATAAAGGCGAACAAGTCTTAATCTGCGTTTTCCGTATTCCGTCTCGATCACAGCGGGAAACTTGTCGGAACTCGCAAGTTGATAGGCTCTGTCACTGTCGCCAATGACCACGAGGAAATGCGGCAGGGCTTCGGCCGCATACATCGAGCCTTCTTGTCGGGCCTTCAGCCTCTCAGCGATAGATTGTTGGGCAGCAGCTTCGCTTGCATAGTGATCCTTGATGTAAGTTTCCGTCGGCTCGTCGCGAAAGATCGCTCCGTGCTTCACTAACTCCAGCATCGGAGCGAGGTCAGAGGCAGCACTGTTCACCTGCGAACCGGACCAGCCCAGAGCTTCTGCAAGTTCGGTCAACGGAATGGGTGGGGGGAGAAGTGACAATGCGGCAAAAAATTCACGGATTTCAACGGCACTCCAACCCGCCGTATCCAGATCGCGAAAGATTTTCTCGCACTTCTGAGCAATCAATTCCTCTACGGAGATTTGTGTTTGCGGCGGATCACCAGAAACATTGGCATCCCAGCTCTCGACTAAATACTCCAGAACGCGTGCATTACCTTGCGAACGGGCTATAGCCGTAGAGAATTCCAAGTCCGTGATATTCTCACGCCTGGTCTCCAAGAAGATTCTGGTTTCCTCGTCCGTGAATGGTTCAAGCGCAAGACGCTCAACCTGACTTCTCCCGATGACGCCATCCATCCGATGCGGGCGGGCGGTCAACAAAAGCTTCACACCATCGATTGGGTCAGCGCTGAGGGAGGAGAGCAGAAGCTTTGGGAACGCTAATTCATTGCGCGCGTCTGCTTCAATCTGCGCATTGTCGGCGGCATCCAAAATGATCAGAACACCTTGCTGAGAAGACTGATCCTTGGCTGTGCGGCTCGCTTGTTCGAGACGTTTTCGCGCAGCATGGATCAAACCTTGCTGGTCGCTATCCGTAGGCAACAATGGATCGCATAGCCCGCGCGTTGCCAGTTCATTCACAATTTGCAGCAGCCCCACACGGGGTAGATGACGCGCTTGACCCTCGTAGCGATATGCCCCGCCGCCAAAGCAATCAAAGACAACTGTTTCAAACTTGTCGGCTAGGTGAGTTGCCAAGCTTTGTATGAACACCGTTTTACCAACACCGCCATCTGCATGCAGAAAAATTGGGCGGTCGCTGGACAACACGCGGTCTTCGACGGTGCGCAGCGCGATGCGCTCAACAACATCACCGACATCAACGAAACGCGTGTCAGCCGGAAATAGCAGGTCTTCGTCACACTCAAGCGCATCCAGAACATCCTCGCGTCTGATCGCGTTGTTATTTTGTCCCTCTATCTGCGCCTTCTCTCGAATAAGCTCCACGAGAGCAAATAACCGCTTGGCCGCTTGACCAGCGGAGTCCGCTGACCAATCACTGACGGTTCTGCGTAATGATCGATTTTGCGCAGGCAGATCGCTTGTCGCTGCCCGAAACTCAATCAGCGGAAAAATGTCTTCGGCTGCGACACCCTCTTCGTCACACCATTTTTTCAGATACTGGAACTGCCTCTTTGCACCCATCTCTTGGGGTGTCTTTCCGGATTTGAGGCAACGCACCGCACTCCAGAGATCGTCTGAAAAATCGGCATTGGTCACAAACGCAAACGACAACTTTTCCTCGACGCTCTCTCCCTGCGCTTTGCTGCGTAGCTCCCTTAGTGTTTCCGCAAATTTTTTGATTGTCTTCTTGAGGTAGGACGATGTGACGACATCCGGACCGTGCTTGTATTTGAACTGCAATATTTGCTGCGTGGAGCAAGTTTGAAAGGTATCCCCTTTCCCATAATAGAGAACAAGATCAGCAATTTCGTCTGCACCTGCAGAGATTTTGAGGAGCTCGGTCGAAGAGAGTCCCTCGACTACAACAGCAAAAAGGTTGTCCTTCGGGAAAACTAACTGAAGTGCGCGGAGGGTCGGGCCACCGTTTTACTGAAGGCGCAGATCGGATCGGCATCGGCGCGCGAGCGGATCGCCCGTACCGGCGATGCCGCGCAGGCGCACCGTGACTGGCTCAACGGCTACATCGCCCGCAAGATCAGGCCCGATCGGTTTGCCGCCCTGCCGCAGGCGGCCAGCAGCTGATCCAGACAGACAGACAGACGGACTGCCGACAACCCGCAGGATGCCTGATTTTCCGGGGAAACCTGCCGGCCCCGGTGGCCTGCGATGCGCCCCGAGGCGGGGCTCCGAAACCGTCCGGGCATGACCGTAGTGGGCCTTCCGTAAAAGTACTGAAGCCAAGTTCGGTATGGTTCCTTAAAGGAGAAAACCGGAACCCCCAAGAAAGAGGTCGTTTATAGGCGGGCTACTATCCCTTGATCGTCACAAGACAGCATTTGACGTAAGGGGAGCTTACTCATGTCGAAAAGTACTGAAGCACTGGAAGTCGCGGTAGCAGAAGTTATCGCCAACATGAATTCGGACGGATCGCGTGGGTCCGCTCGTCAGCGCGCAAATATCGACCGCGCTTTTATCAGAATTCTCAAGATCGCAGCGCCGCGTATTCGGCACTTCATTCGCCAATACGGCCTGGCTGCTCATTATGAAGACGCCGAGCAGGTCTGTGCGATTGCGGTCCACCGCGCGATCGAGGCCTATGACCCGACCAAGGCCAAGTTCACCACCTTCCTCAACTGGCAGATCCGTGGCGAACTGCAGAGCCTGCGCTTCCGCCTGATGACCGATCAGCGGCCGTCCGCCCGCAAGGTGGAAGCGGTGACGATCGCTCTCACCACTGGGTCTATCACCGACGATGGCGAGGAAACCAGCCTCGAAGCGCTGATCGAAGACGAAGCGGCGCTGGAGCGGACCGAGAGCTCCGCCTCGGAACATCTCGCCAATCAGGCCTGCATCGCGCTGGTCGACGCCTATATCGAAGCCGAGCGCAAGACAGGCGTCGAACAGTTGCGCAAGCGCGCCCGGACCCGTCGCCCCGCCCGTGACATCCGCGAATCCCGCCCCGATCTTCCGGCGAGTTTTCGTGCCCACATGGCAGGCCCCGACCCGGTCGAACTGGAAAAGCTGCACGAACGGCTGGAGCGAGATCGCGCCATCATCGAGCGCAGCATGTTCTCGGGCGATACCAAGCTGGCGCTGAGCATCGATACCAGCCTGACCCGCGAGCGGATCCGCCAGATCGTGCGCCGCGCTGGCAAGCACATGGCGCAGCTGGTGCAGACCGATCCCCGCTTCGCCATGCTGGCAGAGCAGGCCGGGGTCGCGATCGAACCGGCGACGGCGACACGCCCGGCAACTCCTGCGGCACCTGTCGGCATGCTGCCGTCCATGAACCAGCCGCACAATCAGACGATCACCGTTTCTGTTCCGGCGGAGCCCGCTGCGGATCGGCGTGCGGTGCGCGGTCCTTCGGTCACTCCGGTGCGGCACCAGTCGGGTGGGCTGTCTGCCTGACGTCGGCGGCACCGGATGCCAGGAAGTGGCCTAACGCTCACCCTTTCAACAAAAGAGGCCTCCGCCCCTTGGAACAGGGTGGAGGCCTTTTGTTACGCCCGCAGTGCGGGCACCCATTGCATCAGTGCCTATCGGCACTGGCTCAGTCGACCATCGTCGCGACGATCTTTCGTAGCTCCGGGGTCGGGATTGTCGCGGGAGTGGGGGCGTTGCCCGTAAGTGCCCGCGCATGGACTGCGCCATAGCGCAGCGAAAGCTTGGCGCGCGGCGTGCCGCACGAATTCGAGATATTCATTGGTAAGTATGTCCGGCGGATATTTCCCCGCCGCCTTCTGGTATTGTCAGCGCCTGCCGCCACGATTGCGCCCACCGGCGGGACCTTGCCCGGGTGTGCGCTCGCGGAAGACGATCCGGCCTTTGCTCAGATCGTAGGGCGTCATTTCGACATGTACGCGGTCTCCAACGACCGATCGGATACGGTAGCGACGCATCTTGCCAGCAGTGTAGCAAATGATGCGGTGCTCATTATCGAGGGTGACGCCGAAACGTCCGTCGGGCAGGATCTCGTCGATCGCGCCTTCCATCGTGATGAGCTCTTCTTTCGCCAAACCATAGTCCTTAGCGTACGTAAAATCATCCGTGCGGACGTATTCCGTCACGGAGCCGTGGTGTGTGAAAAGGAATTGGTGCCGAACTTGCGCTGAGGCGCGTATCTCGGCGGTAACAATCCGTCGCAAACGACGTCAGGCAAGATCAATATGGCAGTAAGTGAAAAAATTACAATGGCGCTGGATTGGCTTTTGCATTTGAGCGGCTGCCAGCAATATTTTTTCTGGCCTGGGGGCGGGCGGCCTCTTCAGCAAAGCGGGTTCTGATCGAAGCTCGCTTCCTAGCGCCAGCGGTCCTTGCGCTTGCGTTTGCGATCGCGCCTGTAGGCAACGATGCCGAGCGCGGCCGATAAAATCAGAAGCGCGATAATCGAATAGGCAATTATGAGGCGAGTTTCCATGTTTCCTCCGGAAAGCGGAGGACAGGATCATCCGGCGCACCTGCCGGTACCACGGAAAAACAGGAAGGCAAGGTAATAAAGGCGGTATGTATAAGTGGGAGTTGACTGAAGGATAGGGTGAATCGCCTCGCATATTGGCAG
>CEQG01153832.1_pt1 | contig 17221 bp, 11 predicted proteins | sample 350301 | NCBI WGS metagenome assembly CEQG01 (sample SAMEA2621242, study PRJEB7988) | marine metagenome | isolation source: saline water (ENVO:00002010), including | reverse complement strand
CAATAAAAGATAATTGGACCAGTCTTTCAAGACGGTTAGACATGTATCTATCAATCCATCTTTTACCGGTATATTATTCATGTTATATACAGTCTCATCAAAACTTGTATAGGCATTGATATCCTTGCCAAAAATTGCACCATGTTTTTGAAGGGTATTAAGTACTCCTTTACCTGGAAAATTTTCAGTTCCATTGAATGCCATATGCTCCAGAAAATGTGCCAAGCCCTGCTGGTCGTCGTTTTCTAAAATTGATCCTACATTCTGTATTATATAATAACTGGCTGCATTTTTAACAACATCTGTATGCTTGATATAGTACGTCATACCATTGGGTAAAACACCTTTATTATAAGATGTATCAATAGGTAACGGTTTAGTGTAATCTATTGTCTGACCTGTACTTTTTAAGCCTACCATCATCAGTAAGAAAGCACAGCAAAGTGTGTGATTGAAGTTCATTATTATTTATTTTAGTAGTTGGGGGGAATTTTATCCCCCCAAATATTTATGCGCAGATGTAGTGGTGGCTAATCCAAATGAATCTTTGCAGAATTTTTAGTATTGATACGACGTGCTCATAAGGAAAAACCCTTATGCGATAATGTTAAAATTTTAAGCTTAGTGGCTATGTTCTGAATATTTTAAATCCTACGGGTCTTTAATTTTTGATTTTACTCAATACAAGACATGAGAAACATAATAGGAAATTATAAATTTAATCCATCAAATAAATTTGCAAGTTCCTCCTTTTGTGAAGGACGTGGGGCTGGGGCCATTATTATTTTGCTTTTAGGGTCTAATAGTATAAAATAAGGAATGCCTTGATTTTGAACTTGGTAATCCAGTATAAACTGAGAATTGAAATCATTGTCTGACAAAAGTTGAATGCCTTTCATTTCTTTCTCAGCAATCATCTTATTCCACTTATTATAATCTGAAACATTATCAATCGAAATACTGACAAATTCAATATTACAATTTTCATATTTTGATTCAAACTCTTTTAAATATGGTATTTGAATCATACAAGGTCCACACCACGTGGCCCATATATCGATATAAACATACTTTCCCTTTAGATCATCAAGTGAAGTTGACCCTCCATTATAATTTAAATAATTTTCAAAATTTGGAGAATAATTCCCTGGATATAAACGTGTTGCTGACTTATAAACTTCACCTATCTTCTCTTTGTAGTTATCGTCGTTGCTAAGTTTTAGATATTTTTCAAAAAATTCTTTTTTATTACTTTTCAATACAGATAAACCCATCTCTGCAAAACGATACAATAAATTTTCTCTAATTGTATCGTTTTTTACACTTGATATAAAATCAAGCTCAGCAAATCTTTGATTAAGAGCATGACCATTTCGCAATAGTTCTGATGACTTTCTCATGACTTCTGTAAACGAACTATTAAAGTAATCATCTGAATAAAAATAGTCTTTTACATTATCAAACTTATTATCAATAATGTGCTGATTAAAATAAACCGAAGTTACATAAGTTGAATCTTTTATAACCCGAGGATGATAATACGGGTAATCATTAATAAGATTTTGAACATAATTGTCAATCGAATTATTTTCTAGTTCTCTATATTTTTTAGGCAATGAAGTAACCCTCTCAAAAATATTTTGTAATTCATTATCTACAGAATCCACAAATTTTAAAAAATCCTCTTCTTTCAAACCGTATATAACCTTTCTTTCATCATGAATGTCTGATTTAATAACTTCTTTACGTGCAAAATAAGTATTAGCATCTGTATAATCTCCATTTAGCTTAAGTGTCTTGCTGAAATTATTGGCATCTGCTGCTAATTTGATTTTACAATTGTTATTTAAATATAATTGTACTGAAAATCTATTATATTTAATATAATATGTAGATTCTTGAAGTTTTAAAGTATCAATAAAATATCCACTAGTATCAAGCTCAATTGATTTTTTTAAGCCCTCATGATCTTCAACAAAAACAGTCCCCCCTTTACTATTTTCTATACGTCCCTCCAGTATTATATTTTCAGTTTGATTCTGCTTTTTATTACAGGACAGCACAAATAATAAAGTGATAAAAGCGGGTATTAATTTTATCATCTTATATTTTTGGAATGGTTTAAAGGATTTCATTAATAGCCTGGATTTTGTTTAACTATATTTTGCCCAGCTATTATCGAAGTAGCTGGAATGGGCATAATAAACTTTTCAGCATCCGTTGCTGTGGATTTTACATCCGAAACCTGGAAACCACTTCCAAAACCGTCAGCGTAATCATATCTTACTAGGTCATACCAATCTTCACCCATTTCAGTTGCCAGTTCCATTAATTTTTCTATTCGAATAGCTTCTAATAGCTCTTCGTATGAAATATTACTAGGGTAAGTTTCAAAACCATCACTTCCAGTGCTAGTGGCTCCAGCCCTTATCCTAATTGTATTTAATGCGGCTAATGCACTTGGAGATACATTTTTTATTGCGCGCGCATCAGCCTCAGCATAAATTAAATATATCTCTGCCATTCGCAATTGGTAACTTGTCTCGTAAACATATAAAGAGCCACTTTGAATAAATTTAAAATTACTGTTAAAACCCGGCCTATACGGTGTTCCTTGCTGCATAAAATTTGTTCTACCCCCATCATAATTAATTGTTTGTCCATTTATTGTAACACTTCCCGTATCACCCAAATCATAATATTCATTTGAAACCTGGGCATAAATACCGTTCCAAAAATTACCTCCAATGGGCTCATCTAGATCTGCATACACATTAAATAGGGATTCAACTGAATTTAGATAATCCGTATTACCGATATGATCAAATAAATCTTCAAAATTTGCTGCCAATTGAAATTTAGGACCTGAATTATCAATTACTTCCTTAGCTAAGAAAGCAGCATTGCCATAATCACCCATATACAATAAAACCTTTGCCTTAAGCCCCTTTGCAAAAGTTTTATTAGTATAATATTTATATCTCAAATCGGGTGCATTTTCAATCGCATCGTCTAAATCACTAAGAATGGCATCATAACATTCTGCCACAGTATTCCTGGGTCTTGGTTTTGAATCTTTAGCAGGCGCTAAATTTAATACAATACCGTAGTTAGAAGATACATCATAAAATTGTCCAAAAGTACGCAACAAATAAAAATGTCCTAGAGCACGAATGGCCTTGGCTTCATTAATTACTTCAGATTGTCTATCTGGGTCTATAAAATCTGAGCTTGACAACCTTGCAGCACCTTCAATAACCCAGTTAGCCCTATTAATTAGAGTGTACAGATTAGTGTATATTCCCCCCAATGCGGGACCGTCAGCAACAGGATTGTTATTTAAAAGGCTGACGTCTTCAACAGTGGTGGCAAAATACCCTCCTGATTCAACACCACTCAACATACTTCCTAACATTGTATAATACAAAAAAGAATTTCTAGCTCCTCTCAGTGCTGAATACATTCCATCTAATGCTAAATCAGCAGAAACCTGATCTGAAATAGCACTCTCAGCGGGTAATGAGTATAATGGTTTAAATTCATCTAAATCTTCTGTCAATTGACAAGAAGTAATCATCAGTAGAAACAATCCCAAAGTTATCTTTGAATATATAGTTATCTTCATTGTTTTTTTTTTAAAAATTAACATTTAAACCCAACGTGAATGTTCTTGTAATAGGGTAAGTATATCCCTCATCCCTAATCAAGTCTGTGGTTTGACCTCCTCTTGGTTTACTGATTGACTCAGGATCTAGGCCCAGATAATTTGTAATCGTAAAGAGATTATTTCCTGACAATGTAATCTTTGCTGCTGTCAAACTAAATTTATCCAGCCATTTTTCTGGAAATTTATAGCCAATGGATGCTGACTTTAACCTTACGTATGAAGCGTCACTTACATAAGTGCTACTGAAGGTTTCAAAGGCAGTCCCCAGTCGTCCATATCTTGCATCAGGATTATCTGGTGTCCAAGTATCATTTACAATTGATATGGTATTTCTAAAAGGATTTCTGTATTCGTCAACCCAAGTCCTAAAACTATTTGAAAGCTGACGGTCTTGTCCTTGAGCAAATTGAAAATTAAAATTTAAATCTAAATTCTTATAAGTCAAAGTGTTATTCCAACCACCATAATAATCTGGATTGATATTTCCTATTACCGTACGGTCATTAGTGGTTATTCTACCATCTCCATCCACATCTCTGTATATATAATCTCCTGGTTGCGATAAACCTGAATAATATTTTCCCCCGGGTGCCTCATTATCCAAGGCTTCAATTTCTGACTGTGTTTGCGCGATTCCTATCTTGTCATATCCCGTGATAACCCCAATGGGGTACCCTTCTACTACTGAAGGGGTTCTACCGTCCCTATAAATAGTAGAACCATATAAGTTTTCTACCTTACCCTTAGGGAAAGAGATATTAAAAGAAGAATTCCAATTTATTTTTTTGCTTTGAAGAATATCTCCACTAAGACTTATCTCCCAACCATTATTACTTACATCTGCAACGTTAGCATTAAATGATCCAAAACCACTTTCTGATGGTAATGGGCTATATAAAATTATACCAGATGTATTTTTTTCATAATACACTATTTCCCCATTAATTCGGCTATTGAGTAAACTAAACTCAGCTCCAATATCTAATTGGTCTGTCTCCTCCCACCTGATATCAGAATTGGGTAATCCAGTAATAACAATTCCATTGTTATTACCATAAAAAGAAAGTTGACTAGCAAGTGAAGACATGTAGGCTAAATAGGTGAATGAGGCTAAATTATCATTACCTGTCCTACCTAAAGAAGTCCTTATTTTTAATTGATTTATAGTTGAGGAATCAAAAAAATCTTCATTATGAATATTCCAGGCTAATGCCCCAGAGGGAAAAAAGCCGTATTTATTGTTAGGGCCAAACTTTGTGGAACCATCTCTACGTGCAGTAAATGTAGCTAGATATCGATCTTTATAATTATAATTGAAACGTCCAAAAACTGAATTTAATGCTCCTTCAATGGCCTCACTTGAAAAATTATTAACTCGTTGAGCTGAGCCTATATTGGTTAGAATAAAATCATCTGGAAAGCCTGCATAGGTTTGAGATTCTAAATCGTTGCGATTTCTATCCCAAGAAATACCCACAACCGCATCTAGCCTATGACCTCCTAGAAATTCTTTGTTATAGTTTAAAGTATTACTAAATACAGTTGCGTAACTATCATTTCTCTGTTTATCCAAAACTGCTGTAATAAGATTACTGCTTAAAGCATCATCTGCAAAAGATGGTAGAAAATTTGAAGTACGATCATTACCTAAAGAAATACTTATTTGAGATTTAAAATTTAATGCTTCTATAATTTTAATTTCCCCGTAAATAGATCCAAATAAATATTGACCTATTCGAGAGTTTGTCGCAAGACCGTTTCCACCTACAGGATTTCTGGCAAATACATTTGCCCCTAAAGTACCTCCTTGAGCTGGTACTGTTGTATACTGCCCATTTCCATCATATACTCCTACATCTGGCCTAAAACTGGCACTTTGTTGTAATCCTCTAATTCCCGATGATTTATTCACTGTATAATTATAGTTTAACGAAATACCGGTCTTTATAGTTCTTGAAACATTTGCATCAAGATTAGTACTAAGACTGTAGCGATTAAGTTTACTTCCTATTATTACACCTTCTTGATTGCTTACCCCTAATGATACTAAGTAATTTAAATCTTGAGTACCTCCATTAAACCCAAAACGATAATCATTCCATAAAGCATTCTTGTTAGTTACCTCTTTTTGCCAGTCAGTATTTGTATTGCCAAAAAAAGTATCTGGATTATTTAATATAGAGTCATCGTATGCTCCAGGTGAACCTGCATCAACACGATTCTGGGCATTCTGGGTTACAAATTCTCTGTATTTATCTGTAGAAAGAACATCCCAATAATTAGTAGGATTGGAAATTGTTGATTTTACTAAAAAACTAAATTTTGGCTTTTGATTTCTTTTACCTTTTTTAGTTGTAATTAATATGACACCATTAGCTGCCCGTGATCCGTAAATCGCAGCTGCCGAGGCATCTTTTAAAATATCTATACGTTCTACATCATTAGGACTAATAGCTAATAGTGGATTTTCACGGCTCCCAAATGTCCCTAAACCTTCTTCATTAAATACAGGATTTATTATTATAGGAATACCATCTACCACATACAAAGGTTGGTTATCTCCTCGTAATGCACTTAATCCACGTATATGAACAATTGCACCCGCACCAGGTTGACCACTTATTGAATTAACATAGACACCAGATGCTCTACCAGCTATTGACTGATCAATGGTTTGACTTTCAATTTGCTCGATTTCAGAAGATTTTACCGTGTTCACTGTACCTGTTAAGTCTCTTTTTTTTGTAGAACCATAACCCACAAGAACAACCTCGTCAAGATTATTTGTGGTAGGATTGAGATTAACATTAATTTCAACTGCATCTTTTATCTCCTGAAATTTAGTTTCAAAACCCACATACGAGAAAAGCAGGACATCACCAATTTCAGCATTTATTGCATATTTACCGTCCTCATCAGTTGCGACACCAATATTGCTACCTTGAACCCGCACAGTCACTCCCATCATAGGCACCCCATTGTTATCTTTAACAAGCCCTGTAATCATGCTTTGATTATAAAAAAGCCTGGCTATAATATTTGGTGGAGATGATTTTTTTATTAAGATTATCTGGCTGTCTTTAATTTTATAGATCGTGGATGTATTTTTAAAAACCTTTTCCAGAACATTCACCACAGCCTCATTTTTGACGTTCAGTGAAACTTTTCTTGATAAATCCACATCTTTCGTATTACCTATAAAACGATAATCGCTGTTGAGCTCTATTTGATTGATTAATTCTCCTATTGACATATTATCAACCGATAGTGAGATTTTTTTTTGAGCTAATCCTGGGTTTGCATGTGAGCCAATGGCCACCAGCAGAATAAGGGTTGTTAACCTCATTTTTAAATCGAATTTTAAAAAAGGAGATTCTTTCCTTCTTGAGAATAGAAGTCTTTTCATACTTTTAATGTGTGTTAGAGATTTACTTTTTATCGAGTGGTCTTTGATTAAACCGGAAAATGTTGCCTCATTTTCCGGTTGTTTTTTTTAATTATTTAATTGTTATTTTACCGTCCTTCACCGTATAATCTAACTGATAAGCATCAGCAAAATAAGTTAGGACTTCTTCTAATGTCTTGTTTTTAAAACTGGCAATAAATTTTTCATTTGCTAATTTTTTATTGTCTACCGTAATGGGAACATTATAAAACCGTTCAAGTGTCCTAATTATATTTTCAAACTTTTCCTCTTTAAAGACAAGCTCATCATTCATCCATGCCGTATGGATTGAAGTATTTACCCAATGCTGGGCAATTCTACCACTGGATTTATCTAATATGCCTTGAAATCCTGGCAATAGTTCAATTTCCTTATCATCTTTTTGTAAGCTTTGAAAGCTTACCTTTCCATTTACCAGTGTTACAGAAATTTTACCATTCTCTCCATAATTATTTACATTGAACTTGGTTCCCAGTACCGTAACGGTAGAAAAATCTGTATGAACTTTAAATGGCCTATTCTTGTCATGTGATACTTCAAAAAAAGCTTCTCCTTCAACATACACATCCCTACTGCCTTCACTTAAAAATTGCACGGGATATTTAATCGATGAACCTGAATTCAAGGTAATCTTCGTCCCTTCAGACAAAACGATACTGAATTTCTTACCGTTAGGTATCGATAATATATTATACTGTAGGCTAGTTGTGGGTATTGAGTCCTGGTAAATAAGTTCACTCCCTGTATTCTTCAAGATTGCAACCCCATCATTACCTGTGACAATTTTTTGAGGTGTTCCGCCTATGATTTCTACATCACCATTGCCCAGGTCAAGTATAACATTTTGATTGATGGGTGCGGGAATTTCATGATTGGTTTTTAATAGTGAACTTTTCAGGACAGAGAAAACCCCTAGCAAGACAATCAATATAGCAGCATATTTATATACAGTACGCCAGTCTATCCTGTTTTTTGAAATTTGTTTTTCCATACGCTTGAAAGCGGATTCTTTATCCAACTGGAGAAACTGGGCATCAATGTCATATTTTACACCTGTGTAATCCTTGAATATTTTACGATATGCCAAATCGCTTTTCAATTTGTTTTCAAGTATTCCCAATTCTTCAACAGAAATCTCTTTATTCAAAAATTTTATGATCAATTCTTCCAACTCTCTGCTTATTTTATCCCTATTACGATAAACCTTTAAAAAACCCTTAAAGGTTTTTAATATTTTTTAATCTTTGTTTTAATGATTGATTGGAGCCAATGAAAGAAGACAGCGATTTAGTTAAGGCCATTATCAAAAACGATAGGATGGCCTTTCAAATATTTTTTAGAAGGTATTATGAGGCACTGGTCTTGTATGTGAACACATTTACAAATGATGTAATGCAATCTGAGGACATTGCCCAGAAAAGCTTTATCAAATTTTGGAAAAAAAGAAAAAAGCTAAAAATTGATGGACATGCAAAAAGCCTCTTATTCAAGATGGCCTACAACATATTCATTGATGAATACAGAAAAAATAAAAAGCAAGGATCTATTTACATTGAAGAATTAGTGTTGGAAAGCCTAGAAGATAAAATAGGTGAAGATGACCACTTGGAAAAGCGTTTGGAAAAACTAAAAGCAATTATTGAAACATTACCTGAAAAGTGCAAGGAGATTCTCCTGCTCAACAAGATGGATGGCCTTAAATATAGAGAAATTGCAATCAAACTTAATATATCCATTAAGACTGTTGAAGCACAAATGAGAATAGCTTTTCAAAAAATAAGGGAAGGTTTTAAAGATAATCCATTAATACTGTTTGTTCTTTTTAAGAAATTGAACTGGAGATTGATTGGATAACATATATAAAAGAAAATAATTTTGATTTTAAATGTATAGCTAGACAAATCTTAGAATATTAAATACTAGCCACCCTGCATAGTTAATAATAAATATTTCTTCATATCAAATGTTAAAAGTTCAAATCATTTTTATTAGCTTCTGAATCCATTTCACTATCTAATAGTCATTTTTTTAGTTTTCAATGAGATTTGGTTTTAATGCACTCAATTCCTTTCCCTTAGAAGGTTCTTCTTTTTGATGACCTTTAAAAGCAAATAGATGACACATGTGCTGGCTGCAGCATAAAACCAAAAATCATAGACTATTACCAGGTGTTTACTCAAGGCACTATTTCCTGCAAGGTCAAATATCCAGAACAGTAAGAAAATTGCAGCAAGTCCATTTTTTTCCTTTTTTAAGACCTTCACGATACAAAAGGGATATTTGGGCTTACGGTAATTCTTTGGATTGGGTAAAAATGCTGGCGTCCTACCCGCCCATTCTAGATAGGCACTGCCAAATTTCTCAACAAGAAAAGCTTCTTCAGCATACATTATCCTTTCATAATATAGTCCATATAGAAATATGAATGACACGGCAAACCACAAGTTCTCAGTAAGCATGGCCACACCTAACCACATAAAGAAATTGCCCAGGTAAAGGGGATGTCTCAATAATGAATACATGCCCGTGGTATTGATCTGTGATGCAACCTGCCCCTGGCAAGTATTGCGCCCGGAGGTATTTTTTGGCGTGTGGCCTACCGTCAATACCCTTATGGCAAGGCCCAGTAAGCAGATACCCAGGCAGATAAATCTATAATATTCTGTCGATAGGGCATTTATCATGGTTTGGCCTCCCATTTTACCATATATAAATACACATAAACCAGTAATTAAAAAGATGATGGGTAGATGGCTACGATTCTTAAAAAGATAATCCCCTTGTTTCCGTAATTCTGTTTGTAGTGCCATAAGGTTAAAATTTATACAGTAATCCTATCGCATGCATATTCTTGTTAGAAGAATACGTTAGCATGATATGTTCCCTTTGATATGGAGTGGTAAATAAAAGGTTACTTCCCAGCCCTATTATCGCCCCAGCGGTCACATCAAGGATATCATGCTTTTTTGAATCTATCCTGCTTGCAGCCGTAAACCCAGCTAATACATATGCGGGCACGCTGTATTTAAAACCATAACGGCGATGTATATAACCGGCACTGTGAAATACGGTCGAGGTATGCCCTGATGGAAACGCATTATCATTACTATAATCTGGACGGGTCTTGTTGATGCTGTACTTTAATCCATAGGTTATACCCGTAGTAAGCAGCAGCCCTTTTGTAAACTGCCATGCCCCCTGCTCATCGCCTATTATCAAGCTGGTCCCCAGGGCGGCGGCGGGCAGGCCCACAAGTATGATATCACCCAGTTTTTGAGTAGTACCTATCTTGGGTTTCGTCTCCGCGGTACCTTGGGCAACGGCAACTTGTGAACTGCATATCGTAAGGGTAATTGCCAGTATGGCAATTGAAGATTTAAAATCTTGTAAAAAAGATAACATTAAAAATAGATTAAGTTAAGTAGCAGTTCATCCATGGGCATTGATTTATGCCCCAAAGGTGACCATTGAATCTATTTAAAACTTGAAGAAAATCTAAAGTAAATCTAAAGCTTAATCATTGTAGTAAATCGTCCATTTGGGATACCGCTTGACATTCTTGAGGTTATCTTTAAGAAAGGACAACCCCTCATCAAGGCCATACTTATTGCGTACAAGCAAGTATGTATTTCGCTTACGCGAAATGGAATCCAGACGTTTTAACGTCTCCCCATCCTTAAGGTCCCATAAGGTTTTCTTCCAGGCATCATCCTTTTGAAATTCGGTTTCCCTATCCGTGGTATTGTGCCCACCCTTAAGGGTAATCTGTGTTTCTCCCGAATAAAAGGGAATGGAAGATAGAAGATAATCATCAACCAGGATTGTCTTGTCCCCACCATTTGAAAGGTTGTCCATATAACTGGTTATTTCCCTGGTCGAGTTGATTAATGAACTGTTCTCGGCCATGACAACATTTGAAATCAAAAGCACCGCAGCACTAAAAAATGCACCCATGATAGCGGGCTTGTACGTTTTACCGCCATCAATAAAGTAATATAACACATAGCCCGCCAAAGTGGCAATCAGTGCTACCAGCAACATTTTATATGAAGTATGTATGGTGTCAAGGCCCATGAACCTGTTCAACAGGATCCATATAAAAATACCGCTCAGCACCGTGAGGAAGGTGATGGAAGTGACCTTACGGCTTATAAAAGATGTGTTGCCCAGATTTGCCGCTATAAAAATGGCAATCATCCAGAATATGGGAAGCAAGTAAAGTATAAGTTTTGTTTTAAATAGTGAAAACAGCACAAAAAGTATCACGCTTGATAACAGGAGTACCTTACTTTGAGCGTCAAGGTGTTTGATGGATGCCCACTTCTTCTTCAACCCGGGTATACAGCCCAGCCACCAGGGAAGCAACAGTTCTAGGATAATCAAAAAATAATACCAAAAGGGTTTTCCCCGGTCAAATGAGTCTGAGGTCATCCTGGCGACCAGTTGCTTTTTTATGAAATAATTGAATAAGCTGGGGTTATCCACCATCACGATGATATACCAACTGCTGCCTATTACCAGGCATAATAGAAAGCCTGCGATATGGTTCAGGGTCAGGGTGAACTTCTTTTTTAGGATAACCCTAAAGGTAATTGTGTAAACAAGAATAAAAAGTACCGCAACAGGCCCCTTGGTGAGCAATGCAAGACCTGCAAAGCAATAAAATAGATAGATGAGATATGGCCTGTTTTCCTTGATGAAACGAATCCAAAAATAAATGGATGCCATTATAAATAAATTGAGGTAGGCATCTGTAGTAAGGTTGCGGCCAGAAAGGATGACGATGAACATTGAAAAATAGAGCAGTCCAGAAATAAAGGCTGTTTTTCTATTATCAAAAAGTAAAACGCATATTCTGTAAACCAGCCACAGCTGAAGCACTATGGCCACTTGAAGAAAAAAACGTGCACCAAACTCATTTATCCCAAAAATTCCATAGCCCAGGGTCGTTATATAGTAGGTTATGGGAGGTTTATGAAAATGGTAAATACCCAGTAATTCTGGATTGAGATAGTTTCCCGCAAGAAACATTTCCCGGCTTATTTCGGCATACCGGGCTTCACTTGTCTCTGCAAGGCCATAGCTTCCCAGGCCTATGATCAATAGGATAAAGACAAGACAGAGAAATATAATATAGAACCTGTCAATATTTTTTTTAAGTATCACTGTTGCATTTTAAATGTAAAAGTGGCTTGAAATCCTGTTCAAATTCTCAACAGAATCTAAAGCAATTCTAAAGTAAGGCCATCATCTTACAGATTTGATAAAAAAGCCCAGGCATCACCCTGGGCCTTAACTTAAAAATCAACAATCAATCTTCATCATCCTCATCCATGGTCTCTTTGCTGACCAGGGTACCTTGCCCGTCAATGGCAACTTCCAGGGTATTCTCTCCTTTTTCTATTTCAAGTTCATAATGTGAACCCGTGGCGGTCTCAGAGATTTCTGCCTCTTCGATTTTAAAGTCAGGAAACTCCTTTTTTAAGGTAGAAAGGACCGCTTCTGGGATTTCAGTTTTTTTGATTTCATGTTCCGTTTCCTTCCATGTGCCGTCCATCAGGAAGTTTGCTGAATATTCCACCTTGCCCATTTTAAATTCTGCTTCCCACTCCGTATCGTTTTCCTTGTCCCACTTTACTTTTTTTGCATCAGGAAATTTTTTGGCGAAAGCCTGCTTGACATTACTGGGTACTTTGTCACCTTGGGTCGCATTACATGCTTGTGAGGCAAGGGCCATGAACATTAGCGCGGTGCCTAGAATTACTTTTTTCATATCGTTGTTGTTTTATATTGTGTTTTAAAATTAAGCATGAAATCTAAAGCCAGCTTTAAGCAAATCTTAAGTGTTGCCCCCTGCCCTTCATTCTTTTATGACCTTGAGGATCGTGGGAAGCACGATGAGCAGCAAGGGAAGTGCAAATAGCAACCCGCCTATCACGGCGATGGCCAGGGGCTGGTGCAACTGTGCCCCGGCCCCTATACCCAGTGCCAATGGAATAAGTGCCATGATTGCCGCAAAGGCCGTCATGAGCTTGGGCCGCAGCCGTGCTGCAATGGCGTATTCTATTTTTTGAACATGGGTCAGGGAAGTATCAGTATCCTGATATTGCCTATAGGTGAAGATGCTGTTCTCGCCTATGATGCCCACGATCATGATGATGCCCGTGTAACTGCCCACATTCAATGGGGTGCCGGTGATAAATAGGCTCAAGAGACTTCCGGCAACGCCCAGTATGGCGATAACGATTATGGCAAGGGCTACCTTTATTTTCCTGAATAAAAAAAGGATGACCATAAATACCAGGAGTATTGCGGAGATGAGGATCATCAACAATTCCCTAAAGGCCTGTTTTTGATTTTGATATGCCCCTCCATATTCAATGGAGTACCCCGTGGGCAGGCTTATGTTATGTGATAGTCTATCCTGTATTTCGGCAAGGGTTGAGCCCAGGTCACGGTTGTCAAGCCTTGCGGTGATGATCCCTATTGATTTTTGGTTTTCACGGTTTATTTCTGCCACGCCTTTTTCCATCGTTATGGTGGCAACGGTTGATATGGGTATTGATTTACCCTGAGGCAATAGTATGGAGGTATCCTTGAGGTCATCTATGGATGTGCCCTGTGCATCAGGATAGATCAACCTTACATTGACCAGCTGTTCATTATCTATCATGGTGCTCAGGACAATGCCTTCTATCTGCGCCTGGAGCTGCATTTGAAAATCTGTTACCGTCAATCCCATCTGGGCCAGCTTAGCTTCGTCTGGCTGGATGTTCAACACGGGGCCTGCCACGATGATGCCATCACTTACATCTGCGGTTCCCGGGGTGCTTTCAACCTCGGCCGCAATTGCTTTTGAAAGGTCCTCGAGCTTGGTGGGCTCATCTCCAAAAACCTTGACCTCTATGGGCTGGGCAGAACTCATCAAATCGCCCAGCATATCGCCTATTACCTGGCCAAAATCTATAGTGAGCTGGGGAAGTTCTGCTTCTATCTTACTACGTATTTCATCAGAAACCTGCGTTGTGGTCTTGTTGCGCTTATCCTTAAGCTTTATGAGATAATCCCCCCTGTTGGGCTCGGTAATAAAAAAACCCATTTGTGTTCCCAATCTTGCGGAATACGCCGCAACTTCTGGTTGATTGTCCAGGATATCGTTTACTATTTGCAGCATCCGGTCAGTTTCTTCAAGGGTGGTCCCTGCGGGACTGTTGTAATCCAGGACAATGCTGCCCTCATCCATTTCTGGAAGAAAGCCAGAGGGAAGCCTCGAGGGTACCAAAACTATGATCAGGACGCATATCGCAAAGAACACCAGGCCTATAACGGGCCTTGTAAGCACACCATGAACCCACGAAGTACGTGGGGGGCTTTTTGGTTTTTCCACATTGCTTTTTTTTCGTGTAAACAGTATGGAAAGAACCGGCACGACCAACCAGGTAACCAGAAATGAAGCTGCCAGAGCAATCATCATGGTATAGGCCATTACTTTAAAATAAGCACCTGCAATACCCGTCATGAGCACAAAGGGTATGAAGATAACAAGCGTGCTCATGGATGACCCCACCATGGCCGGAAACAAGTGCTTTATCGCCTCATGGGACACCCAAGCCATCCCACGCCCTGGATGCTCTTCTTTAATCTTGTGTATTTGCTCAATGATTATGACCACATCATCAATCATAAGCCCTATGGCAGCTGCCACGGCACCCAGGGTCATGATGTTGAAGGTATAGTTGAAGGTTTCAAGAAGGATAAGTGTAAGCGATAGGGAAACGGGTATCGTGAACAGCACGACCATACTTGCCGAAAACGACCTCAAAAAAACGACCACGACCAGCAGTGCGAGCACCAGGCCTATCCATAATACATCCTTGATGCTTGAAATACTGGTGTTTACAAAGTCTGCCTGGTTATAATAGGGTTTTAGCACCACCCCTGAAGGCAGGATGGAGGCCAACTCCCCTACTTTTTGCTCAATGGTATTATTGATTTCTATGAGGTTGGCCTCCGGTTGCTTTATGATTGCAATGGTGGGCACGTTCTTACCGTTTGCAATTATTTTTACATACTCCTTGGCCTCGGTTATCTTGATGTTGGCAATATCCCGTAAGGTTATTTTTCTACTGGGGGTGTTGGTGATGGTCAGGTCCTCCAGCTCTGTGATATCATCAATGGAGTTATCTGTCAAGGTGAGGTACATACGGTCATAATCTGTGATGTAACCATTGGACTGCAACAGGTTTGCCCCCGCAACAGCATTTTGAATATCAATGATTGAAATACCCAAAGATTTCATGGCCCCGGGCTTTACCTGTATTTGATATTCCTTGTCCTTGCCCCCTATCACGACAATGTCACTTATGCCTTTGGCTGCGGCCAAATAAGGCTTTACGGTATATTTTGCGATTTTCTTGAGTTCTACCTGAGAATACCCTTTGCCCTCTATCGAGTAGCCCATGACGGGCAGGATGGATGGGTTCATTTTTTCAACTGAAAATGTAGTATTGGGAAGAATGCTTCCGCGCGATTGGTTTATAAAGGATTCTATCTGGGATTTTGCGGTATTGATATCAGCATTCCAATCTAGAAAAACCGAGATTTCACAGCTTCCCCGAGAGGTGGTACTGCGTATGTACTGCAGGCCCTCGGTGCGCCTTATGATATTTTCAAGGGGTATGGTTACCGTGGTCATCATCTTGTCCACAGGCTGCTGGCCGGCATCAGCTATCACCTTTATTTTAGGAAAAGTGATGTCTGGAAATAATCCCGTCTTTAAATTTTTATAGGAGAAGGCACCTCCCAATAAAAGTAATATGGCTATTGCCAAAATGGGATACCTATATCTTGAATGCAGGTTTTTCATTGATTTTGAATTTTGACCACAGTTGAATCCTGCATCTGGTAAGCTCCCGTTGTGACCACCCTATCATTTAACCTTAGTCCCGGCGATTCAACCTGAATAAGGGAATCATTCTTTAAACCAGGTTTTACGGGGGTCTTGATGGCAAGTGAATCTTGTACTAGCCGCAGCACCCAGTACTGGGTAAGCAGTTCATTAGCCTGCAATGCTGTTTTGGGCACGGTAAGAAGGCCTGCATCTTCTTTTTGAACAATCTTAACCTCAACATTGAGGTTTTCTGGCAGCTCCTCATCTTGTGGCACCCCTATCAAGAAGGTTTGTGATTGTGAGGCTATGTCCATGGTGGGCAATGCCTTTATAACACTTGCCGTGATGACCTTACCGTCCGGAAGCAATATTTCACATGGGGTATCAAGATGCACCGCACCCCTATATTCATATGGTACGTTTACCTGAACAACAAGTGATTGAGGTTGTATTATCGAAGCCAAGACATCGCCCTCTGCGATGTAATCGTCAACATTAACGTTTACTACATTGAGGATTCCGCCCGCATTGCTCTTGATGGTTATGGGATGGATAAATTTTGCCAGCGAGGTGTCGATTTTTATGGCATCCCGCAGGGCATCCTGTTCCTTGGTGCGCACCAGGGCAAAAACCTGCCCCTTGCTTATTCTATCTCCCACCTTATAGGGCATGCTCGTGATGTATCCCGTAATATTGGCCCGTATATCCTCTTTTTTTTGATAAACAGTCGTACCATTAAAAGTCAGGTATTCAGTAATGGGCTGTTGCGTCACGGTAGCTGCACTTACCCTTATGGCCGCCTTGATGCCAGGTGCCCCGGTTTCGGTTTTTTTACAGCTTATGATCAATATAAGCAGGGATAAGGCCAACGGCCTTAAAAAGCTAGATGGTATCATGGGTTACCAGTTTATAAAGTTGTACTGGCTTTGTAACAGCCAGGTATTAGTTTGCATTTGAAGATCTGTAAAGACATATTGCCTGTAGTTTTGCATCACGTTGAGATAATCGATGATTGATACCTGCCCCTGTACCAGTTTTCCTTTATAGATTTCAAGGATTTCCTCCTGTTTATGTATCTGCATGGTGAGGATATCCCTGTTTTCTTTTACGGCCGTTAACTGTTGATCAATATTCTTGAGATTGTTATCAAGCTGTACCTGTGAGTTCATTTTAACATAATCCATGTTTTCTACCTTGAGCTTATTTTGTTGCGCGTTAT
>CEQG01025192.1_pt1 | contig 17225 bp, 17 predicted proteins | sample 350301 | NCBI WGS metagenome assembly CEQG01 (sample SAMEA2621242, study PRJEB7988) | marine metagenome | isolation source: saline water (ENVO:00002010), including | reverse complement strand
TCGCCAGCGTATGGCCGGCGAGCGGCGCATCGGCATCCGCCGCACCCTTGGGCTTGCCCGCCCGCGCGGCTTTGCGGTCGATGGCGTCGGCGATCATCGCGGCGATCGCGTCACCGCCTGCGTCGGAAAGATTGAGAAAATGCTTGGTCATGGGTTTCCCCTCTACTCCCCTCCCGTTCGGTTCGAGTAGCCTTCGAACTTGTCGAGAAGGCGTATCGAGAACAGCTCTCGACACGCTCGAACCGAACGGGGTTGGAGAAATTATGTCAGGCCGCCTTCGCCTCCTTGAAGCTCCGCGCGCCGGCGGAAATCTTCTCGATGGCTTCGGCGATGTGGCTTTCCTCGATCACGAGGGGCGGCAGGATGCGCAGCACATTCTGACCCGCCGACACGGCGAGCAGCCCGTGATGATCGCGCAGATGCCCGACAAAGGCACGCGCATCATAGGCGTCCTTCATCCTGACGCCCAGCATCAGGCCCATGCCGCGCACATCCGCAAACATATCATCATGATTGGGGATGAGCTGCTCCAGCGCCGCGCGCAGGCGCGCGCCCATGGTCTTCACATGGTCGAGGAAACCGTCGGCCAGCACTTCGTCCAGCACGGTAAGGCCCACCGCCATGGCGAGCGGATTGCCGCCATAGGTAGACCCGTGGGTGCCGAACACCATGCCCTTGGCTGCTTCTTCGGTCGCCATGCACGCGCCGAGCGGAAAGCCGCCGCCAATGCCCTTCGCCACGGCCATGATGTCGGGCGCGACGCCATATTGCTCATGCGCGAAGAAGGTGCCGGTACGGGCATAGCCGCACTGAACTTCGTCGAGGATGAGCAGCAGCCCCCGTTCGTCGCACAGCTGGCGCAAGCCCTTGAGGAAGTCCTGCGTCGCGGGGGTCACGCCGCCTTCGCCCTGCACCGGCTCCAGCAGGAAGCCGGCGGTATTGTCATCCACCACGGCGGTCGCGGCCTCAAGGTCGTTGAAGGGCACGACCTGGAAACCGGGCAGCAGGGGTTCGAAGCCGTCGCGCATCTTGGGCTGGCTGGTGGCCGAAATCGTGCCCAGCGTCCGCCCGTGAAAGGCGTTGTCGAAACTGATGATCTTGTGCCGGTGCGCCTCGCCATTGGCAAAATGATAGCGGCGCGCAGTCTTGATGGCGCATTCGACCGCTTCCGCACCCGAATTGGTGAAGAAGACGGTATCGGCGAATGTGTTATCGACCAGTTTCTGCGCGAACTCCTCCCCCAGCGGCATGCCATAGAGGTTGGATGTGTGCATCAGGGTCGCGGCCTGATCGGCGATCGTCTTGACCAGCCGGGGATGGCCATGACCCAGAAGATTGACGGCGATGCCGCTGGCGAAATCAAGATAGCGCTCGCCGCGCTCGCCGATCAGATAGCAGCCCTCGCCTCGCACCGGACGCACATCGCACCGGGGGTAAACGGGCATGAGCGGCTTAATCGACATGGGCCTTACCTTTCTGGACTGATGTCTAAATCGTCAGATGCGCGGGGTTGCGCGAAACGCAAAAAGGCGGCCCCGCCGGACCGCCCTCGTGCGAGCAACGCCTATACAGACGCCAATGAAGGGGTGCAACCCCGCCTCCATGGCCAGTGGCGCGACGCTGGCCCTGACCCGCCTTGGCCTTGGCGCTGGCCTTAGCCGATCTGGTTCCAGGCCTCGGCGATTTCCGCAACGATCGCGCGCGCTTCATCAACCGGCGCGGCGGAACGCTCCTTGGCCCCGACCAATAGCAGACGGCGCGCCTCACGATAGATTTGCGCCAGACCCGTGGCGACGTCGCCGCCCTTGTCGAAATCCAGGCTGGATTCCAGCGCGAACAGGATCGACATGGCGCGGGCCTGCTTGTCAGACACCTTCATCCGGTCGCCATTGCGTTCGGCAAGCGCCGCGGCGTCGAGCGCCAGCAGCAGTTCGTCGAACAGGATCTTGACCAGCCCGTGCGGGGTTGCCCCTTCAGTGCGGCTGCCCGAATGCACCGCCGCATAACGCCGCGCCGCCGAATTGCCTGCATAGCCCTGATTGTAGAACATCGTCGTCTTCCGTCCCGAATTAGTTGTCGCTGTTGTTCCAGACCTTGATCTGCTGTTCGAGGTAGCTTTGCGTCGCCTTAAGCGCGCTGAGGCGTGTTTCCATCGCCGCGTAAACCTTGGTCAGATGCTCCTGATAATTGGTCATCTGATCATCAAGCTTGCTCAGCTGCTCGGTAAAGTCCTCAGCCAGCGCCCCATAGCGCTCCTGCGCCAGCTTGAGCGGGCCGTCATCTTTCTCGATGGAGTCGCGCACGCTGTCCATCAGGCTGGCGAGCCCCGGATTGGCGGCGGTCGACACCTTGGGGTTGACCATGTTGGTCACGCCTTCGGGATCCGCTTCCATGGCTTTTGCGAGCATGTCGGTGTCGAGGCTGAGCGTGCCGTCGCGATTGGTGGCGACGCCGATATCCGCCAGCGTCTTGTAAGTGCCGGTGCTGCCGAGCGGGGTCGAGGTGATGGCGGCAAGCTGGCGCTTCATGTCGCGCACGCCCGACACGCCGTTCAAGACCCCTGCGCTCGACGAATCCGCGCCCGTCGCGGTCGCGGTGTTGAGCGCGGTCATCAGCGTATTATAGGCGCTGACAAATTCCTTGAGCAGATCGGACAGGCCGGCCGTCGGCTGCGTCATCGACAGGGTGACGGTGGTGCCGGGCGACGCCTTGTTAAGGTCGATCCGCAGATAGTCGATCGCACCGTCGACGGTGTTGCTGGCATATTCATAGGCGACACCGTCCAACGTGATCTTGGCGTTCTGCGGCGCCGACGTGCTGGACATGGTGGCGCTGTCCGTGCCGCTCCAGCCCAGGCCCGCGAGCACGCTGCCGCTATCATCGGCGCTGGTGCTGACGGAAAAATCATTGGCCGCGCCGGTTTCCCCCTTGAACACCAGCCGCGTGCCGTTGGTATCGGTCACGACGCGCGCGGTTACGCCGGTTCCCGCAGCGTTGATCGCAGAGGCGAGGCCGGCAAAGCTGTTGTTGCTGGAATCGATGGCGATGGTCGTCGCTTCGCCCGCCGCGTTGGTGATGGTGAAGCTACCGGTTCCGACCGCGCTGCTGCCCGTCGCGCCGGCGGTCGCGGCGGAAGACAGGACGCGCGCGGTCGCCAACTGGTCGACGATGAGCTGCGCGGGAAGACCCGCCGGACTTCCGCCGCTCAGCAGAGTGACCGATGCGATGCTGCTGTCGTTGGAGGCGGCGGTGCCGGTATAGGCCGCGCCCGAGAGGACTTCGGTGAGCGCGTCGGCGAAGGTGTCGAGCGAGCTCACTGCCGACGCCAGCGCGGAAATCCGTGAACTGTTAAGCGACTGACGGCTGGTGATCGCCGATTCCTTCGGGTCGCGCGTCGCGCTGACCAGACTGGACACGAGCGAGGAGGTGTCGATCCCCGATCCCGCGCCGAGCGCTGTCAAGATGCTGCTGCCTACCGAAGTCATTGGGCCGTCCTTTCAAGAGGGTAGAACGGCGGTAGCGGGAAGACCTTTAGGAAAGATTTGCAGCAGGCATGACCCGGCCCGCGACCGGCCGCTTATCCTGCGGAAACCGCGACCTGCTCGACCGTTGCGCGCTGCAGATGCGCCTGGCCGGCATGGGCATGGGCGGCGCGCGCGACGATGCGCCTGGCGACATCGGCGGCATGTTCCACCGCCTCCTTGCTGGCGGGCGGCAGGGGCACTAGCACCATGGGCTTGGGGATCATCGCCTGCACCGCATCCTGCGCACGCGCAAGGTCGGTCGACCCGGCGTCGAGGTCGGCCAGGATTTCGGCGATGCGCGCATGGACCTCGACATATTCGGCAAGGCTGGCCAGTTCCTCCTGGCTGCTCCCGGCCACATCGGGCTGCGGCAGGGCGCTTCGCTTTTCCTGCGCCATCGCGTCGTTGGTCCGGCGAGCGGACACTGACTGGATGGCGGGCACGGGCGAAGATGCGCGGACGACCGCGCGATCGACCGGCGACAATTCAGTTCGCGATACAAAATCGTCCATGACGCACCATCCTTACGGGTCCCCGTGAACAGAGAACGGACCGGGGTCCTGATGCTTTAGGGCGTTCAGCGAAAAAATTCGTCGCTCGATAAAAAGGACTGCGAAGGCGACATTTGCAGCGCGTGTCAGAGCTTGCGCCCGTCCGCGTCGAAGCGCAGGTCGTCGGGCACGGTGATGAAGGGGCGGTCCATTTCGCCCGCCATCTTGTTTTCCACGCGAAAGACGAAGGCGAGGACGGTCGCCACCGCCATATACAGCCCCTCATTCACGATCTGCCCCGCGCGGCTGGTGAAATAGATGGCGCGCGCCAGTTCGGGATATTGCAGCACAGTGACGCCATGCGTGTCGGCAAGGTCGCGGATCGAGGCGGCGATGGCGTCGCACCCTTTGGCGACGACCACGGGCGCGGCGTCCTGCCCCGGCTTGTAGCGCAGCGCGACCGCGAAATGGGTGGGGTTGGTGATGATGACGCTCGCTTCAGCGACGGCCTTGCGGGTGGAGCCGCTCAGCACTTCGAACTGGCGGCGGCGGATATGCCCTTTGAGCTCGGGCGAGCCTTCGCTTTCCTTATGCTCGTCCTTCACTTCCTGCTTGCTCATGCCCAGCCGCTTGGCGCGCTGCATGATCTGGGCCGGCACGTCGATGCCCGCGATCAGGAACAGGCCGCCCGCCATGACCAGGCAGGTGAAGATGAAGATGTTGCCAACGTCGGCGATGGCCGGCGCGATGCCCGCCTTGCCCAGGCCCGTAATCTCGGCCAGCCGGTCCCAGATCAGCCAGACGCCGATGCTGCCGAGCAGGCCGACCTTGGCGATCGATTTCAGCAATTCGATCAGCCCCTGCATCCCGAAAATGCGCTTGAGGCCGGACAGAGGATTGAGCTTTTCGGGCTTGGGCGCGAAGGCGCCGGGGCGAAAGCCCAGCGATCCGAGCAGCGCGGGCGCGGCGATGGCGGCCAGGAAGGTGGCGAGCATGACACCCGCCACCGGCAGCGCGATACTGGCGAGCAGGTCGAGTCCACGCTTGGCCGGGGAAAAGTCGACAATATCCTCGCGCCGGATGCGCAGCGCCTCCACCAGCATGTCGCGCAGCGCGTCGATCAGCGACGGGCCAATGACCGCCAGACAACCGATACCGGCCATGACGACCAGCGCCGTGCCCAGTTCGCGCGACTGGAGGATGTCGCCCTTCTTGGCGGCGTCCTGCAATTTCTTGGGTGTCGGCTTTTCGGTCTTTTCGCCGCCCTCGCTGCCGCCGGCCATGTCAGCGGCCCTCCGCGATGTGGCCGGCTTCCGTCAGCCCTGCCTTCAAGGCGGCGGTCATGCCTTCGGCCATGATCGGCGCGGCGATGGCGAGCAGGATCAGGCCCGCCATCATCGCCATCGGCATGCCGACCGCGAACAGGTTGAGCGAAGGCGCCGCGCGCGACAGCATGCCCATGACGATCTGCACCAGCACCAGCGCAAAACCGACAGGCAGCGCGACGGTCACCCCCATGCCCAGCAGCGACCCGCCAAATTCGATGAGCCGCCAGATGGTGTCATTGGCCAATATGCCGCTGCTGGGCGGAATGGCGACATAGCTTTGCACGACGAAGCTGGCGAGCAGCAGATGGCCGTCCATGCCCAGCAGCAGGAAGGTGGCGAGGATCGAGAGGAACTGGCCCAGCACCTGCGTCCCCTGCCCCGATGACGGATCGACCATGGCGGCGAAGTTGAGGCCCATGGCGTTGCCGATCGTTTCCCCCGCGACGAAAGCGGCGGCATAGCCGATCTGGACCGCGAACCCCATGGCGAGGCCGGCCAGCACCTCGCCCGCGACCATCAACACACCCTGGAAGCTGGCGACACCATCGGGCGGAAGCTGGATTGTGACGCTGTTGAGCGCGGCCAGGCCCAGCGCGAGCGCCAGGATCAGGCGCAGCTGAAGCGGGACGGCGGGCGCGCCGAACACGGGCGCGGCGATGAAGGCGGCGCCCGGCCGGATCATCGCGATCAGCCAGACCCATAGCTGGGTTTCGACGCCCGCGAAGCCCGGCGCGATCATCGCGCCCCCCTCATTGCAGCAGGTCCGGGATGCGTTCGAAAATTTCGCGCGTGAAGTCGGCGACCAGCACCATGATCGACCCGCCAAACAACACCAGCATCGCGCCGACGACGATCAGCTTGGGAATGAAGCTGAGCGTCTGCTCGTTGATGGAGGTCGCCGCCTGGATCATCCCGATGATGAGGCCTGATATCAGTGCCGGAATGAGAATGGGCGCAGCGGCAAGCGCCGTGATCCACAGCGCCTGCTGCGCAAGGCCCAAGAAGAAATCGGCGTTTTCCATCCCCTATCGCTCTTCAACCATTCGGTGCGTTGCGCTCATGTCGCGAACGATCCCGCCAGCGACCCCATCGTCAGCGCCCAGCCATCGACCAGCACGAAGAGCAACAGCTTGAAGGGCATGGAAATGATGGTGGGCGACAGCATCATCATGCCCAGCGCCATCAGTGTCGATGCCACCACCAGGTCGATGATGAGGAAGGGCAGGAAGATCATGAAACCGATCTGAAACGCGGTCTTCAATTCGCTGGTAACGAAGGCTGGCAGCAGGATCGAGAAGGGAATGTCGGCGGGCGTGCGGAAGGCGGGGGCCTGCGCCAGATTGGCGAAGAGTTTGAGGTCGCTTTCGCGCGTCTGCTTGCTCATGAAGCCGTGCAGCACCTTGGCCGATCGGCCAACCGCTTCCTCGATGCTGATCTGCCCCTTGCCATAGGGATCGAAGGCCTGCGCGTTAATGGTGTCGATCGCGGGCCGCATAACGAACAGCGACAGGAACAGCGCCAGCCCCACCAGCACCTGATTGGGCGGCGTCTGCTGCAAGCCCAGCGCCTGGCGCAGCAGCGAGAGGACGATGATGATGCGGGTGAAGCTGGTCATCATGAGCACGAGCGACGGCAGCACCGTCAGCAGGCTCATGAGGATCAGGATTTGCAGGGATAGCGAGAGCGACCGGCCATCGCCCGACACCTGCCCCAGCGCACGGGTCAGCGCGCCGCCATTGTCGACCGGCGGCGCAGCGGGCGCGGCTTGGGCGAAGGCGGGGACGGCGAAGAGGAACAAGGCCAGAAACACAAAGACCGTCATTCCCGCGAAAGCGGGAATCCATTTTGGGCCATTATATCCGGCCGCCACCATCGGAAGATGGGTCCCTGCTTTCGCGGGGATGACGGGTAAGGGCTGGTCAGCGCAAACGGGCATGATCGCCTTCCGCGATCTTTTCGATGCGGCCGCGCGTCACCGCGACGAGGATCTTCTTGCCCTCAAATTCCACCACGGCGAGCTTGCCGAACGTGCCCATCGGCAGCGCTTCGAGCAGCTTGAGCGAGCGATCGCCCTGCCCCGCGCCGATCATGCCGGGCTGATATTTGCGCCACAGCCACAATGCGCCGAACGCCATGCCGCCCACCAGCGGCAGCAGGATCAGCAACTTGACGAAATACCAGACCATATCGAGCCGCCCGCTATCATGGTTAACCCCGCCAGTGCGATCCGCAGTTTCGCGGGCAAAGGCAAGGGCAAATTGGCCAGCGTGCGATCAGCCGCGCCGTTCGATCCCGGCAAGCCGGTTTTCGGTCGCCGCAATATCGACGATGCGGATGCCATAGCGCCCGTTCACCGTCACCACCTCGCCCTTGGCGATCAGCGCGCCGTTGACCATGATGTCGAGCAGGTCGTCGGCCTGGCGATCCAGTTCCACGATGGAGCCTTCGGCCAGGTCCATGACTTCGGCCAGGCGCAGCGACGTGGAGCCGACCTCCACCGACATGCGCACCGGAATGTCGGCCAGCAGCTTGAACTGGCGGTTATTGGTCATCTTGCTGACCGGGTCTTCGGGCCGCTCCATCCGGGGGGCTTCGCTCATGTCGCTCATTGGTCGGTTTCCTGTGCAAGCTTTTCGATCTGGAAGGCGGCGCGGCCATCCTGTTCACCGATCGTGCCATGGGCAACGATGCGGTTTCCAACGATCAACGGCAGCGCGCGGCCGATCGTCACGGGGATTACATCACCAACCTTGAGTTCCATCAGGTCGGCGAGCGAGAGATTGGGGCGGGCCAGCACCGTGCGGGCCGGCAGGCGGATGTCGCGCATGCGCCGCGCGATGCGTCCCTGCCACACCGGATCGGCCTGGTCATCATCGGCGGGAACCTTGGCGCCGGTCAGCGCCTCGACCGCGCGCAGGGCGGACAGGGGGAACAGCAGGTCGATCGGCCATTCCTGATCGCGCGTCAGCGTGACGACGAAGCGTTGCAGCACCATCTGGTCGGCAGGTTGGGCGGCGGCGGCATAGCCCACACCCGTTTCGCGCAGGATCAGCGACGCGTCGAGCGGCAGGACATCGGCCCAGCTTTCGACCATCCGCACCATCAATGTTTCGGAAATCCGCGCGATCAGGCGGTCTTCGGTCGGCGTGAATTCACCGCGCACGGGCAGCGGACGGTTGCCGATGCCGCCATAGAAGCAATCGACCAGCGTCGATATCATGCCTGCGTCCAGCCGCAGCAGCATCTGCCCCTTGAGTGGCAGGATGCGATAGAGCGAAATGCTGGTAAAGGCGGGGACTTGCGCGCTCCAGGCGGCGAAGTCCAATACGCGGGCGTCTTGCGCCTGCACATTGGGGCGCACGCCCGCAATCGGTTCGATCAGCGCGCGAATGCGCCGGCCGAGCTTGTCGCCCAGCCGGTCCAGCCCGGACAGCATCACGGGCGCCTGCAATTCCCCGCGCCCGAAGGCGAAGGATTGAACGTCGGTCGTCATCTTGGTCCCCTGCCCGCATCAGGTCAGGGGACATCCCGACCCTCTTCAGGCGCCCCTATTGAATAACGAAATTGGTAAAATAAACGTTATCAACGCCGCCATAGCCGGTTTTCTGCTTCAAAATATCGTTGATGATCGTCCTGATCTTGCCTTGCAGCATCTGCTTGCCCTTGGGGGTGTCCAGCACCTCCTGCGGCTGCTGGGCAAGCATCATCAGCACCTGGCTGCGGATCGCCATTTCATGCGTCTTGATCGCATCGATGACGCGCATGTCATAATAGGTCGACACCGCGACCGAAATCTGGGCGAAGGCGTCGGTATCGCTCATGTTGGAGGTGAAGGGCGCCTGCAACTGGAAATAGGTCGCCTGATAGGCGGCCGGATTGGCCGGGGTCGGCAGGTCGATGCCCTTGCCATGCGGCATGGCGTGGAGAGCGCCGGCTTCCCCATGCGGGGCGGCATGGGCCTTGGCAATGTCTTCCGCGCTTTCGCCGGCCAGCACGAGTACGGGCTTGTTGGGGTCCTCCTTGGGGCCTTCCTCCTTCGCGCCGAAGAAGCCGGCGGCATAAAGGCCACCCGCCGCGCCCGCGCCGCCGACGATGACGCCGACGACCAGCAGCAGGATCATCTTCATGCCCCCGCCCTTTTTCTTCTTGGCCTTCGGTTCGTCGCTCATGCTCTAGGTCCCCTGGGATGGGCGCGGATCACGCATAGCGCGCGCGCACTGTGTCGCGGGCGCTGTTGCCCGCCTCCTCAGAGTCCATAACGACCGGCTCGCTGCCATTTTTATGCATCTGCGCGATATTTTCGCGGCCCTGGCGGCCCTGCATCTGCGATTGGCCCGATCCCTGCCCCTGGGCCTGCCAATGGCCGGCGGACGGCTGCTGCTGTGGATCGGATTGCGAACCATTCTGGTTCGCGGCGTTATCGGCACGAGCCGGTTCGGTAATATGCGCGGACCGCTCCACCCGCACGTCCTGAATGCGTGCGGCGGAAAAGGCGGGGTCCCGCTTCAACTGGTCGATATCCTGACGGAGCGCCAGTTCGGCCGCCTCGCTGGCGACGGTAAGGCTGACCGCAGCACCATCCGCGCCCTGGCGAATATCGACCTGGACGGGGCCAAGCCGGTCGGCGTTGATCTGGAACCGGCCCTGCGCGCCATTGGCCGACAGGCCGGCAATGTCGCGCGCCAGCCCGTCGATCCACTGGCCCGAAACGCCCATATCGACCATCTGCGCGCCAAGGCTGGCGGACAGGTCGCTGACGGGCGTGGCAAGCGGTGCGATCTGAGCCGTCGCTTGCGGCGCGGGAGTCAGAAGCGGTGCGGTCGCGGCGCTCGCCGGCACAGGCGCTGCCGCTGGCGTGGCGGATGGGGCATCGGTCATCGGCGCGGCCGCGCTGTCGCCCCGTGGCTCGGCAACCTGGGGGGCGCGGCCGATCATCTGGTCGCGCACCAGCTGGAGCAAGGAAACGGCCTCCGCCCGAACCCGCTGGACCATGGGCCGCGCGACGTCGGACACCATGTCCGGCGGCGTTACGACCGCATCATCCTGGGCGGCGGCGGGCTGATCGGCCGCTGTCTGCGCCGCCATGGCCGGGGTCGTCGGGAAACCCGTCACGACGGCACCGCGCTCGGCACTAGCTGGAGTTGCCGGTTCCGCCGGCAAGGGTGGACTAACGATCTCGCGCGGCGCGACGACCGGAGGCGGCTCCCGCGCTGCGGATAGGGTGGATGCCTCGGCCGGCGTTGCAGGGGCCGACACGGATGGTGCGGCACTCCGAGCTACAGCAGCCCCGGATCCAGCCGCATGAAGGGCCGGCGCGGGCGGGGCCTCGACTGGCGGGATGTCTGAGGGCGGCGTCCTTGTCGCGACGGATAGCGCGGCCGGCCCATCGGCCGAAGCGGCCATCATGGCGGGCCGTGGCATGGCGGAACCGACGGAGGGCGCAGCGGACGCGTCCGGAATCGCGGGCTCGTCCGCACCCTCGCGCGCGACAGGCATCGGCGCCGCGGCCATGGCCGGATCAAAAGCTGACGCGGCCGTGGCGTGCCCGACCGGCGCGCGCGTGGTGGGAGCGGCCGTCACCGGCTCGCTCCTGTTCGGTGTTTGCGCGACGGCGGCGTGTGGCTGATCGACCGGCAGCTTCGGGTCTGTGACAAGGGCTTCGGCACCTGCGGACACAGAAGGCCGAACCTGAGGCGCTACGCCGGCCAACGGTATTGGCTGGACCGCATGGGTGGCCTTGGCCGGTTGCGGGACCGGCGATGGCGGGTATGTCGCGTCGGCAGGGGCGACGCTGCGTGCGCCCGCATCGACAGGAGCGCTGATCTCGGCCGCCTGCGGTTCAGCCGAAGGGGTTGCCGTTGGTGGCGCTGGGACAGCCCTGTTTTCGACCGGCACCGTTGACGACGCGACAGGCGCATGATCGGACGCCACGGGATGATCGGCCATCGGCACGGCCGGGTCGATGGGCGCGGCATCTGGCTGCGGCGGGGACGGATGCGATGGCATGGCGGGCTGCGACCGGCTGGTGGCAGGCGCGACCGGCGCAGCGGCAACAGGCGAAGGCGCGCTGTCAGCGACGGGGGCCGGAGATACCGGCACGGGAATCGGCATCGCCAAGGCGGAAACCGAAATCGGGGCGTCTTCGGCCCGATCCGCGCGCGTCTTCGCTTTCGGAGCGTCCGGTTGCACCGCTTGTTCGTCTTCGCCGCCTTCCGCAGGAACCACCGGCGTCTCCGCACGCTCCGCTTCGTTCGACACGACGGGCTTCGCGACGCTGTCGTCCATCGGGGCCAGCATGGCAGCTTCGGGCGCGGCGGACGCGACCGCCATGGCCTGGCCCTCATGAGTCAGGTTCGCAATCGGCGGCTCCAACGGTCCCATGTCGGTCGGTGCCGCGATCGCTGGAGAAGGCGATGGCCCATCCCGATGCGCGACGGGCTGCAACGGGTCAGCCACGTCCTCCCCCGGCCCGGCGAGGGACGGACTCGGTCGGCCCAGCGCGACGGCTGGCGAATCGCCTTGACCTGCCATGGGGAGCCGCACAACCGCAGGCGATCCTTCCGGCACGTCGGTGGACGCATGAGGCCGTTTCAGCAGCTCTGGATCAGCGCCGTCCGCATCCGGGACGCGCGAGGGCTGAGCCGTTGCCGGGCCGGCTGTCGGCGCCGCCTCGATTGGTGCGGGCACTGCCCCCTGCCCCGGCATCGGCTCGAGCGCCGGTTGCGCCCCGGCGTCGCCTTCTACCAAGGGAGCAGGCATGGCGGGGCCCGCCGGCGCCATCGCCTTATCGCCACCATGCGAATATTCTTGTCCGACGAGGGTGGCCGACGTCCGGGCGGCAAAGGCTGCGACATCATCCACCGCCGGAGGGCTGGCCGGCTTATCCGCCTGCGCTGCGCCCAGAAATTGCGCAAAATCCGCGCTGCGTTCGGCCGGCAGGGCGATGGCTTGCGCTCCGCCAGGCGCGACCGTGGGAAACAGCAGAGCCTTGAGGCTGGTCAACATGGTCATGGCTCACTGTCCCTCGTTGCGCTGCATCCGCCGATAGCGCGGCAAAGCGGCAAGCTTGTTCTCCTGCCACTCCTCCAGGGTCGCGCGGGCGCGGTCCTTGAGGCGGCTGGCAATTTCCTTCTCGCGGTTCGCTGCAAGAGTCATGCCTTCTTTGGCCTCGACATTGCGGCGCGCGTCATAGAGCGCGCCATCGAGCTGGCGGCTGGCCTGCTCCAGGCGCGTCGCAAGTTCCTGCATCGCAGCGAAGGACGCGCCATTGGCCATGCCCTGCGTGTCGAACAGTTCGTCGCGCACGGCGCGCAGCCGCTCCAGATTATGGGCGATGCCATTGGCCTCGTCCCGCGCACGCGCGGTTTCGGCGACCGCCATAGAATGCTGGACCGCACGCACGCGCAGCACGCGATGGCGGCGATTGACCAGCCCCTTCACGCGCCAAAACCGGCAATGAGCGCGGCGGCGCTGGTGTCGAGGTCGATGCGGCTTTTCTGGTCCTGCCGGATGAAGTCGAGGATTTCCTGCCGGCGCTTGACCGCTTCGTCGATCACCGGGTCATTGCCGGGGCGATAGGCGCCCATCAGGATGAGGTCACGATTTTCCTCATAGGCGGCCCACAGGCGGCGATAGCCGGCGGCGGCCTGGCGATGGTCGTCGGGGACGACGTCCGCCATGACGCGCGACAGGGACTTGCCGATGTCGATGGCGGGGAAGATCGCCTGTTCCGACAATTGGCGCGACAGCACGAAATGCCCGTCGACAATGGCGCGGGCGGCATCGACGATCGGATCGTCGGTGTCATCGCCATCGGCCAGCACGGTGTAGAGCGCGGTGATCGACCCGCCGGTGCGCGCGTCGACGCCGGCGCGCTCGACAAGCCGGGGAATGAGCGCGAGCGCCGAGGGCGGATAGCCCTTCATCGCGGGCGGCTCACCCAGCGCCAGCCCGATTTCGCGCTGGGCATGGGCGCAGCGGGTCAGGCTGTCGATCAGCAGCAGCACCTTCTTGCCACGGGCGCGGAAATATTCGGCGATGGCGGTGGCGCGGGCGGCAGCGCGCAGCCGCAGCACCGGCGGATGATCGGCCGGCACGGCGACGACGATCGACTTGTGCATCGCGTTCTTGAGCTTGGTTTCCAGGAAGTCGCTGACTTCGCGCCCGCGTTCGCCAATCAGGCCCGTGACGACGATGTCGGCTTCCGCGCCGGCGATCATCTGGCCCATCAGCACCGACTTGCCGACGCCAGACCCGGCGATGATGGCGATGCGCTGGCCGCGCCCGGCGGTGAGCAAGGCGTTGACCGCGCGCACGCCCAGGTCAAAGGGTTCGGTGACGCGGCCGCGATCGAGGACATTGCCCTTGACGCCATTGAGCGGCCAGGTGCCGCCCGTGATGATCGGCCCCTTGCGGTCCAGCGGCTGGCCCATGGCGTCGATGACGCGGCCGATCAGTCCGTCGCCAACCTGCACCATATTCGCCTGGCTGTCCGGTTCGACGCGAATGCCGTTTTCCAGCGGCGCGTCGGCGTCGAGCGGCACCAGCAGGGTGCGATCACCGCGAAAGCCGACGACTTCGGCGCGGCAGACCGACCCATCGCTCGCCAGCACCCGCGCGCCCGACCCGATCGGGCGGCGGAAACCGGTGACTTCCAGCATGCCCGCATCATGGCTGACCAACCGGCCGACATGGCGCGGGGCGCGGTTCTGCACCTGCAAATGATCGAACAGATGTTCCGCCTGACGCAGCGCTGCCTGGATCATGATTTGCCTTCCATGTCATCCATCAGCGCGCGCAGGCGCGACAGGCGCACGTCCGGGCCATCCTCGACCCAGCCGTCCGCCGTTTCCAGCCGCACGCAACCGCGCTGCATGCTCTTGTCGGCGACCATCGGCACGCCGATCGTCTCGCCTTCCAGCAGCGCGACGTCGTCGGGATGCAGGTGCAGCGCGCTTTTGTCCTGATTGCTTTCGATGAAGGCCGCGACAGTGTCGCATCGGTCGATCAGTCGCTCCAGATCGATCTCTACCTCGCCGACAATTTGTTCGACGAGGCGCACGACGGTTGCGGACAACATGGTCGACAACATGCCGCTGGGCGCGGGCGCGAGCAGGTCCAGCGCCTCGGCCAGGCGCGCGCGCGCATCGGTATCGGCGGAATTGGCCTCGGCGGTGACGCGGCAGCCTTCGTCGAAGCCCAGCGTGAAAGCCTCCATACGGGCTTCCTCGACCAGGTCGATTTCCGGCTCTACCTCGACCACCGCGCCGCGCATCGCGGCGGTCAGCTGGCCCGCAGGCGCGGTGTAAAGGCTGCGAAAGCCGCCTTCGGCCGGGCGGAAGCCCGCGACCGTGACCGGCGCGACATCCCGAACCGCCTCTGCGCCCCAGATCCTAGACAAAGTCGTTGCCCTTTCCGCCGAGCATGATGGTGCCCGCGTCCGCCATGCGGCGCGCGGTCGCGATGATGAGTTTTTGCGCGTCGATCACTTCGGCCAGGCGAATAGGGCCGCGCTCCTCGATCTCGTCGGCGATCGCCTGCGCCGCGCGAGCGGACATGCAGCTGAAAATCTTGCCCTTGAGCATGTCGTTCGCGCCCTTGAGCGCAACCACCAGCACCGTGCTGTCGATCGTGCGCATCAGCGTGCCCAGATTCTTGTCGTCCATGTCGATGAGGTTGTCGAAGACGAACATCTCCTCCTCGATCGTCTGGGCGATCATCTTGTCGCGCTTGGCGACGGCCTTCATGATCCGCTGTTCATTGTCCTTCCGGACATTGTTCATGATCGCGGCCGCCTCAACCGTGCCGCCGCGCTGCGAGGCCGCGCCCTGCTTGGAGGCGGGACCGCGCAGCAACAGCTGCTCCAGATCCTCCAGCGCCTCGTTCGACACGGGGCCGAGCGTGGCGATACGATAGACGATTTCCTCCTGATATTCGGACGGCAGCAATTGCAGCACGTCGGCCGCGACCGGCGCCTCCAGATGCGCCAGCACGATCGCCATGATCTGGGGATGCTCCATTTCGATGAGCACCGCGATTTCCTTGGCATCCATCCATTTGAGCATTTCCAGCTTGGTGGAGCGGGTCGGCGGGGTGATGCGCGCCAGGATGGTTTCCGCGCGCTCCTCGCCCAGCGCCTTGGTCATCGCGCCGCGGATATGGCGGGTCGCGCCATAGCCGATGGTGGTGCGCTTCTTGGCCTTGGTGACGAAATGGTCGAGCGCCTCGTTCACTTCCTCCGGGTCGACATCCTGCACGTCATACATGGCATAGCCAAGCTGGCGCACTTCGTCGGGTTCCAGGCGGGAAAGGATCTGCGCGGCTTCATCCTCGTTGAACAGCATCAGCAGGACGGCGGCGGCGGCGCTGCCCTTGAGCGCCTCGGGACGGCCGGGGACGATCTCAGGCATTTTCCTTTTCCTTCTTCGCGTCCTTCAGCAGATCGCGCACCACCAGGGCGGCGCGATCCGGGTCCTGCTTCACGAAGTTGCGAATGAGGTCGGCGCGCTGCGCATAGTCATAGGTGGACGAAATCATGTCGAGCGTCACCGGGGCGGAGGGGTCGGCCGGATTGGCGACCGCCTGCTTGGTGAGTTCGGTCGAGATCGCCTGGCCGATCACCTGCTTCTGTTCGGCGCGTTCGGCAGCCGCAGCTTCCTGCGCGGCGGCGCGGCGTTTGAGCAGCGGGCGGCCGATGCCGAAGATCACCAGCAGCGCAACCAGCAAGGCCGACACGTTGCGCGCCAGCGGCGCGATCCAGTCCGCTTCATACCAGGGCGTCTCGGCGGTCGCTTCCTTGACGAAGCTGCGCGAGGAGAGCGCGACCACGTCGCCACGGGTCTGGTCGAAACCGACCGCGCCCTTCACCAATGCTTCCAGCGCGGCGATTTCCTGCGGCGAACGGGGCTTGCCGTCCGGGCCATTGTCCAGCGCGACCGCGACCGACAGCCGCTTGACCGTGCCGGTGGCGTCGCGGACGACGGACACTTCGCGGCCCAGTTCGAAATTGCGGTTGAAGGTTTCCTCGGTCTTCATCAGCGGATCGGCGGGCGTGCCGGGACCCTGCGCCTGCGCCGTCTGGCCCTGCGTCACCGCCTGGCCATTGGGGTTGGTCTGCGTGACCGTGGGGTCGACGGGCGCCTGGTTGCTGAGCGCGCCGGGGATGCCGCTCGCCTCGCCCTTGCCCTGCCCGCGCGGGTCGGACGCCCAGCTGCCCGCTTCGCTGCGCAGCCGCGCTTCGTCCTGCGGATAGGTTTCGCGGGTCGCCTGGCGTTCGGCGAAATTCAGTTCGGCATGGACTTCGGTTGAAAAATTGCCGTCGCCCAAAATCGGCGTCAGCAGCGCGATCACCGACTGGCGATAGCGATCCTCGATCTTGCCCTGCATCGCAAGCTGGCGGTCATCGCCCGCGTTGCCGTCATTGTCGGTCAGCAACCGGCCATTCTGGTCGACCAGCGAGATGTCGTCCGGGCTGAGTTCAGGGATGGAGGACGCGACCAGATGGACGATCGCGCTCACCTGCTGCTGGGTCAGTTGCCGGCCCTGCGCCAGGCGCAGCATCACTGATGCCGACGGCTTGGTGCGTTCGCGCAGGAACACGCTGGGTGGTTCGACGGCCAGATGAACCTTGGCGGTTTCGACGCTGTCGATCGCCTCGATCGTGCGAGCGAGGTCCATTTCGCGGGCCGAGCGCAGCTTTTCGCCCTCGACCGCGCGGCTGGCGCCCATCGGCAGGCTGTCGATCATGCTGTTGCCGTCGGGCGCACTCTTGGGCAGGCCCTGGGCGGCGAGCATCATCTTCGCCTTGAAATAATCATCTTCCGCGACCGTCATCGCGCCCGAATTGTCGAAGTCGTAGCGCACGCCATTCTGGTCCAGCACCT
>CEQG01151485.1_pt1 | contig 17361 bp, 11 predicted proteins | sample 350301 | NCBI WGS metagenome assembly CEQG01 (sample SAMEA2621242, study PRJEB7988) | marine metagenome | isolation source: saline water (ENVO:00002010), including | reverse complement strand
GTTTGTCAACGAGATTTTTGGCGGGTTGCACCCTGACCGCAAACCCAAGGCATCAACTTTCAAGAACAACTACAAGTATGGCGAGATGCTCGTGGAAAAAAACATCACCGTTTACTCCACATGTGAGCACCACCTGCTGCCCATCGTGGGCAGGGCTCACGTGGCATACATAAGCAATGGCACGGTTGTGGGGCTATCTAAAATGAACCGCATAGTAGATTATTATGCCAAGCGGCCACAGGTGCAGGAGCGATTGACCATGCAAATCGTAAAAGAACTCCAGGAAGCACTGGGCACAGAAGATGTGGCCTGTGTAATCGATGCCAAGCACCTTTGCGTGAACAGCAGGGGCATACGCGACATCGAGAGCAGCACGGTCACCAGTGAATATGGCGGTAAGTTCAAGGAAGAAGCTGTAAGAAGGGAATTTCTTGACTATATCAACCTGGACACCGAATTCTAAATTTTGGCGAAAGCCATACCCTAAAAATTTCTTGTATTTTTAGACCTCAATCCAGAGCCCAAAGCAATGGCATTATATACTAAGCAAGCGCTTTCCATCTACAATTCCCTTACGGGGAAAAAAGAACAGTTCACCCCCATCCATGAGGGTAATGTGGGTATGTATGTGTGCGGCCCCACCGTGTACAGCAATGTGCACCTGGGCAATGTGCGCACCTTCATCTCATTTGACATGATTTACCGCTACCTCAAGCACTTGGGGTACAAAGTGCGCTACGTGCGCAACATCACAGATGCCGGCCACCTCACAGATGATGCTGATGAGGGCGAGGACAAGATTGCCAAAAAAGCCAGGCTGGAGCAGATTGAACCCATGGAGGTCGTGCAGGAATACACGGTTGACTTTCACAACATCCTTCAAAAATTCAATTGCCTACCCCCCAGTATAGAACCCACCGCAACGGGGCATATCATCGAGCAGATCACCATCATTGAAGAAATCCTGGAGAAGGGTTATGCCTATGTTGAGAATGGCTCTGTATATTTTGATGTGGTAAAGTTCAATGAAGATTTTGAGTATGGTATTTTAAGCGGCCGCAATCTTGAAGATATGATTGCAAACACCCGCGAACTTACCGCGCAGAGCGAAAAGAAAAACGCACAAGATTTTGCCCTCTGGAAAAAAGCAGGCCCAGAGCACATCATGCGCTGGCCGTCGCCATGGGGCGATGGTTTCCCGGGGTGGCACCTGGAGTGTACAGCGATGAGCACAAAATACCTGGGAGAAGAATTTGACATTCACGGCGGCGGGCTCGATTTAAAATTCCCGCACCACGAGGCCGAAATTGCACAAAATGAAGCTTATTGCGGCAAGAGCCCCGTGCGTTTCTGGATGCATGCAAACATGCTTACGCTCAATGGCAAGAAAATGTCAAAGAGCACGGGCAACAACATCTTTCCTGCTGAGATCATAAGTGGCAACAGCGAGTTTTTATCTAAAGGCTACCTGCCCAGCGTGGCCCGTTTCTTCATCATGCAGGCACATTATAGAAGCGTGCTGGACTTTAGTGACGAGGCCTTGCTTGCCAGCGAAAAAGGATTTCACAGGCTCATGGAAGCCATTTCCACATTGAACGTTTTAAAACCTTCAGGCAAAAGCTCAATTGATATCAACGCATGGAAACAAGAGGCCTATGCCGCGATGGATGATGACTTCAACACACCCATCTTGATCGCGCAGCTTTTTGAGGCCGTGCGCTTCATCAACCAGGCGAAGGATGGTAAGGCAACCTTGACTACTGATGATATCGAAGACCTCAAGAATACCATTAACGCCTTTGTATTTGACATCCTGGGCCTAGAGGACGTCAATGCTTCCGCTGATGACAATGTTGACAAGCTCAATGGTACGGTAGAGATGCTCATACGCCTGCGCAAACAGGCCCGCGCAAATAAAGATTTCGCCTTGAGCGATAAGATACGTGATGAACTGCTTGACCTGGGCATACAGCTCAAGGATGGCCGTGAGGGAACAACCTTTAGCATTAATTAATGGCGCGCGACATTGCCATAGCCCCATTTATCTTCCTCATCAGGATCTATCAACGCTTTATCTCACCCATTTTACCCTCTGCCTGCCGGTATACGCCCACATGTTCGCATTATGCGGTTGAGGCCTTACAGACCCATGGTATTTTCAAGGGGAGTTGGCTTGCCGCCAAAAGGATTGCGAGCTGTAATCCCTGGGGAGGAAGCGGTTATGACCCCGTACCCAAAAAACAACAGGACAAAACCTAAATTTTAAGAATGCCTGAGTGAAGGCTTTTTTATCTTTACCAAAAACGAAAATTACGCGATGACACATTTTTTAAAGATGACCTGGAATCCTTCTACGGGTATCGACCTTGGTTTTTTAACGATACACTATTACAGCTTGATGTTTGTCATCGCTTTTATGGCCGGGTGGTATATCACAAAATCTGTTTGGAAACGCGAGGGAGAAGCCATTGAAAAGCTGGATTCTCTTTTTATCTACTGTGTTATCTCCATCCTTGTGGGAGCCAGGCTGGGCCATGTTTTTTTCTATCAAACCGAGCTGTTATGGCAAGACCCCCTCTCAGTCTTTTTACCGTTTAGGTTTGTGCCAGAGATTGAGTACACCGGTTTTCAGGGCCTTGCCAGTCACGGTGCCGCAATAGGGATGATATTTGCCATGTGGCTTTATAACAAGAAGGTATTGCACAAGAGCGTACTATGGCTGCTTGACAGGATTATACTTGCGGTGAGCTTTGGGGCCATCTTTGTGCGTATAGGAAACTTCTTCAACAGTGAGATGGTGGGCAAGTTAACTGACAGCAGTATAGGCATCAAGTTTGTACAGGACCAGTACAACAAGTATGAAGCCATGCGCATTACCGGCATACAGGATGAGCACAAGGCATTCAGGGCACTGACCGACGACCCTCAATTTGCCAATTACATTGCGGATATTCCGTATCGTTTTCCCGGTCAGTTGATGGAATCTGCCGGCTATGTCCTGGTTTTTCTAATATTGATGTTCGTGTACTGGAAAACAAATGCAAGAAAGAAAGAAGGTTTCATTTTTGGCCTGTTCCTTATCCTTTTATGGACGGTGCGCTTTATTGTGGAAAACTTTAAGCGTGCACAGGTAGAAGGCCGTGAAGACTGGGTCTTTGGCCTCAATACGGGACAGATATTGAGTATCCCGTTCATCATGCTGGGTATTTTTCTTATTGTGCGTGCATTGAAACAAAAAGGAGAAAAAGATTATGCGTAGATTTTGGATTTCAGCGGCATTGTGCGCCGCATTATTTACCGCCGGTTGCAAGAATGAGACAACCCCCGCAAACAACCTCCAGGAAGAGGTGACCTTTACCCATGAGGGCGACCTTGCCATCCTTCACGATGACAAACCCGTGATCTTACTGGAAATTGAAATAGCAGATAATGATTTTGAAACAGAAACGGGCCTCATGTACCGCACTAAAATGCAGGAAGACCGCGGCATGCTCTTTATCTTCAAAGATATACGTGAGCGCTTCTTCTACATGAAGAACACGGAGATTGCCCTGGACATCATCTACATTGGCGAAGACAAGAAGATAAAGAAGATAGCGGCTAATGCACAGCCCATGGATGAAACCTCAATACCTTCAGAAGCTCCCGTCAAGTATGTGCTCGAGGTCAACGCGGGCATGGCGGCAAAATGGGGCGTGCAGGTGGGAGATTCCATTTCTTATGAAAAGATATAGCTGAGTTCATTTCGCTTAAAGCGAAAGGACCTCATACAAACAAAAAGCTCCCCGCATGGCGGGGAGCTTTTTGTTTGTATGAGAACAAGATGATCAAGGCTTACGCCTCAACCTCTTCCTCTTCTTTTTTCTTTTCGGGTTTAAGACCCTTTTTTTGAACCGTGTCAAACATTACAGGAGTCGCGATAAATATAGATGAATATGTACCTACAATCACACCCACTATCAATGCAAACATGAAGCCCATGATACTTGCGCCACCAAATATAAAGATGGCAAGCAACACGATCAAGGTGGTCATGGACGTATTTAAGGTACGGCCCAGGGTACTGTTGACAGCACTGTTTATAATGGTGAACATGCCTTTTGAACCTCCATATTCCTTTAAATATTCGCGTATGCGGTCAAACACGACCACGGTATCGTTCAGGGAGTAACCTATTACCGTCAATATCGCCGCGATGAAAGACTGGTCAACCTCCATGTTGAACGGCATAAACTTATATGTCAATGAGAATATACCCAGCGTGATCAACACATCATGGAATACCGCTACCACGGCACCCAGTGAGAACTGCCATCTTCTAAAGCGTAGCAGGATGTACAAGAACACAACAACAAGCGAACCCAGTACCGCCCAGAATGAATCTTTCTTGATATCATCTGCAATGGTAGGCCCTACCTTGTTATATTCAAGTATACCTATTTTATCTGCTCCAGAACCACGTACAAAGTTGGCATAAGTAATATTTGCAGGAAGGTACTGCTGCAGCCCGTCAAAGAGCTTTTGCTGGATTTCATCATCCACTTCTGATGATTCTTCGTCTATTCTATATTTAGTGGTAATCTTCAACTGGTTGCCCTCTCCATAGGTCTTTGCCGAAACACTACCAAAGTCATCCAGTAGCTCCCCTTCAACCTCATTAGGGTTTACTTCGTGGTCAAACCTCACGGTATAATTGCGCCCCCCCACAAAGTCCACTCCTTGATCGAGACCGTTGGTAAACAATGAGATCAAGCTTATCAAGATCAATGAGCCACTTATGGCATAAGCAACTTTGCGCTTGCCCAGGAAGTCCCTGTTGATATTCTGGAAAAGTTTTTTAGTAGCAGCCGTTGAAAACTCGAGTGACTTACCATTCTTGCCATACCCATCGATGAACAACCTGGTGATAAAGATTGCCGTAAACAATGAAGTACCTATACCTATCATCAACGTGGTAGCAAACCCTTGAATAGGTCCTGTACCAAACAAGAACAGTATCAATGCCGTCAAGAAGGTCGTTATGTTTGCATCAAGGATGGATGACAACGCATTGTTGAAACCATCCTTTATGGCATCACGTTGTGATTTTCCTCTTGCAAGTTCTTCTCTAATTCGCTCAAAGATGAGCACGTTAGCATCAACTGACATACCAATCGTCAATACAATACCCGCGATACCAGGAAGTGTTAGCACCGCACCTAGACCCGCAAGGATACCAAAGATATAAAGTATGTTGACCGCAAGTGCGATATCAGCATAAAGACCGGCCTTGCCGTAGTAGAATACCATCCATAAAAGCACGAGGATAAGTGCGATGATGAATGACATCAAACCACTGTTGATGGCCTCTTGTCCCAGTGATGGCCCTACAACATCGTAAGAGATTATTTTGGCGGAAGCCGGAAGTTTACCTGCTTTTAAAACGTTAGCCAAATCCTGAGCCCTGGTCACGGTAAAGTTACCGGAGATTTCAGTAGACCCTCCCTTGATTTCCTGTTTTGCAGAAGCAGAAGAATATACAACGTCATCAAGAACAATGGCAATTGTATTGCCTTCTTGGGCAACCTCACCCGTAAGCTTTGCCCACTGGCTAGGGCCTTGACCTTCAAAGTTTATCAATACGTTGGGCTCGGCGCGCAGGGTATAATCCTGGCGTGCATCTTGCACAACGTCACCACTCATATAAGCTTCACCAGCTCGGTTAGATTGTAATAGGTAAAGCGGAAGAATATCTTCATTGTCACCGCTGGGTATTCCCCATGCAAATTTTGCAAATCGAAGACTTTGAGGGCGCAAGCGCATCACCTCTGGCATTCTTAAGTATTTACCCACGGTTGCAGTATCCTCAACAGAAGCATATCCCAATACATCTGTACCGGTATATTGAGTAGGTGCAAATTTTTCAAACAATGGGTTCTCGCCTTCTTTGGGCTCCTCTTCAGCATCGTCGCTGGCAAGCAAATCCTCTAGGCCTTCATCCTCACCTGCCTGTGTAGTATCTGTAACGGTCTCTGCTTCTCCTTTTTCACTGTTTATGGTTTCGGGGTTTACCAGGTCTTTCAACAAGGTATTTGCCTGAATCAAATATTGTGAAGTCGCCGCATCTGTAAGGATGGTTTTATAAAATTCAAGCTGAGCGGTAGACTCAAGCTGGAATTTTACACGCTCAATATCCGTAGCACCTGGTAATTCTATAAGGATACGGCTAGGGTTATCAAGACGCTGTATGTTAGGTTGGGTTACCCCAAATTTATCGATACGGTTGCGCAGTACCTCAAAGGCAGAACTCAATGATTGCTCAACCTCATCACGTATGATGGGCTCAACTTGTGCATTGGTCATGTTGAAGTTGATCTTTTCGCTTAAAGCGCTATTTGCAAAGATATCTGGCGAGGCAAGTTTATTGTCTCCCGGTATTTCTTCAAAAGCATCAAAGAAGTCCTGCAAAAAGCTCTGCTGGCTATCCTTTTGACGTTCGGCCGCATCAGTAAGCGCCTGCCTAAAGGCAGGATCCATGCTGTTGTTGCTCAGCCCCACAAGGATATCTGAAACAGATATCTCAAGGATAGCGTTCATACCTCCTTTAAGGTCAAGACCTTTGTTAAGTTCTTTTTCTTTTGCTTCATTATAGGTAATGCCCAGTGCGACCGGGTTATCACCTACAGAGTCCAGGTATCTGTTCTCTACCTCTCCTCTTTCATCAACATAGCCCTCCACGGTGTTGGGCACCTTATTTGCGGCAAAGACCTTCGCCTCATCTTCTACCTTATAGGTAAAGTATGTATACGAAAGCTGATACAAACTCACCAATCCAAATAAAATCGCAAATACTCTAATGAGTCCTTTGTTCTGCATTCTTCCTTAAAATTTATGATTCATCACACCCTAAGGCGGGTAATTTTTAAAACGTGCAAATATATGGTTATATGGCAGAAATGCCAATAAATCTTTTTCAGATTTCCTTAACATTTTTTGAGTGGGCTTTCGCCAAAATTCTTCCTGCATTTACACCCCCTGCCCCGTGGGCGTCCATAGTAAGCAAAACAGGAGAGAACCCTTCAAAAAATATATAAATCCCTGCTGGGCAATTATATGCTCAATTGATATAAAAAATCATTTTTTGTAAACTTTATAGCGCATCAAAAAATTTATTTTATTGACAACCAATTAATTAACAATTGATTTTTGATAACTTTTTAAATTTAATACCGCTATGAAGTTTATATTTTTTTAGCTTCACGTATTGAAAAAATTCACTGAAGGACTTCCATAAAACACACGAATGCAATTAACTAAGCCTAGTACAAAAACCAAAACCTATACCCAGGATGAAGCCTTTAAAGCTTCTTTAGAATATTTTAAGGGAGACGATCTTGCAGCCCGGGTTTGGGTAAATAAATATGCCCTCAAGGATTCTGACGGCAATATTTATGAATTGACCCCAGACGACATGCACCGCCGTATCGCAAGCGAGATTGCACGCATCGAGGCCCGCTATGCAAACCCCATGAGCGAGGACGAGGTTTTTGACCTTATCAAGAACTTTAAGTACATCGTACCCCAGGGAAGCCCCATGGCGGGCATAGGCAATCCTTTTCAAGTTGGGTCACTGTCCAACTGTTTTGTGATAGGTAATGATGGCAATTCAGACTCTTATGGTGGCATCATGAAGATTGACCAGGAGCAGGTACAGCTCATGAAACGCCGCGGTGGCGTGGGACATGACCTCTCACACATTCGCCCAAAAGGGTCTCCAGTTAAAAACTCGGCACTTACCTCAACAGGTATCGTTCCATTTATGGAGCGTTATTCAAACTCAACACGTGAGGTGGCGCAGGATGGCCGTCGTGGCGCCCTGATGCTATCCGTTTCCATAAACCACCCTGATGCTGAGGATTTCATCGATGCAAAAATGGAACAGGGCAAGGTTACCGGGGCGAATGTTTCTGTACGTATTGATGACGGCTTTATGCAAGCTGTGAAAGACGGTAAAGACTACACCCAGAAATATCCTGTTTTCAGCAAGGATCCCGTTTATAAAAAGAACATAGAAGCTGATAAACTCTGGAAAAAGATCGTGCACAACGCATGGAGATCAGCAGAGCCAGGAATTTTATTCTGGGACACCATTGCCCGCGAGTCAGTACCAGATTGCTATGCAGATCTAGGCTATAGAACGGTATCTACTAATCCTTGCGGAGAAATACCGCTTTGCCCCTACGATTCTTGCCGGTTACTGGCAATCAACCTATTCTCTTATGTGGAGAACCCATTTACGGATAAAGCATCCTTCAACTTTGAGCTTTTCAAGAAACATATCGAGAAAGCCCAGCGCATCATGGATGACATCATTGACCTTGAACTTGAAAAAGTAGATGCCATACTTGCAAAAATCGAAGCAGACCCTGAAGGTGATGAAGTCAAAAGTGTCGAGCGCAACCTTTGGCTAAACATCAAGAAAAAAGCAGAAGAAGGCCGCCGCACAGGAATAGGCATCACCGCAGAGGGCGATATGCTGGCTGCACTGGGCATACGCTATGGCAGCCAGGAAGGAATTGATTTTTCAATTGAAATACATAAGACCATTGCCCTAGAAGCTTACAGAGCTTCTGTTTATGCCGCTAAGGAGCGTGGCGCTTTTCCTATTTTCGCCTCTGAGCGTGAAAAAGAAAACCCCTTTATCCTGCGCCTCAAAGATGCAGATGAAAAACTGTATTATGACATGCTGGAGTATGGCCGTCGCAATATTGCACTGCTCACCATTGCCCCAACGGGCACCACCAGCTTGATGACACAAACGACTTCTGGCATCGAGCCTGTTTTCCTGCCCGTTTATAAAAGGCGTCGCAAGGTAAACCCAGGAGATAAGGAAGCCCGCGTGGACTTTGTGGACGAAGTGGGCGACAGCTGGGAAGAATATGTTGTATTTCACCACCGTTTTAAGGAGTGGATGAGGGTCAACGGTATCGACACTGATAAAAACTACTCGCAAGAAGAACTCAATGCCCTTGTCGAGAAATCACCATATTACAAGGCAACGTCAAATGATGTTGACTGGTTAAACAAGGTGCGCATGCAGGGCGCCGTGCAAAAATGGGTAGACCACAGCATCAGCGTCACCATCAACCTGCCCAGTGATGTGAGCGAAGAGCTTGTGGGAAATTTATACCTGGAAGCTTGGCAAGCCGGTTGCAAGGGCGTGACCGTATACCGTGATGGATCGCGCAGCGGTGTTTTGATCTCAAACGATGAGAAAAAGAAAGAAGAGGAAGAAGATGTGCTTACCTCATTTCCCACAAAGCGGCCGCAGGTGCTTGAGGCAGACATTGTGCGTTTTCAGAACAACAAGGATAAATGGATTGCTTTTATAGGCCTTATCGATGGTAAGCCTTATGAGATTTTCACTGGTCTTGCCGATGATGAAGATGGCATCTTGCTTCCCCGATGGGCAACCGATGGCCACATCATCAAGAACCGTAATCAAGACGGTACTTCACGCTATGACTTTCAGTTTGCCAACAAGCGAGGCTACAAAACCACGATTGAGGGGCTGTCCCACAAGTTCAATCCAGAATACTGGAACTATGCAAAACTCATATCGACCACATTGAGATATGGCATGCCCATTGACAAGGCTATTGATTTGATCAACAGTTTACAGCTGGACAGCGAGTCTATCAATACCTGGAAAAACGGAGTTGCCCGTGCCCTCAAGCGCTATGTGGCCGATGGTACGGTTGCCAAAAAGCAAAAATGCGACAACTGTAATTCAACTGAATTGATTTACCAAGAAGGCTGCTTGACCTGTAAGGATTGCGGGTCTTCAAAATGCGGATAGATCTTTTGACCTACTTTAACTACACAATAAGAAGGCCTTCGGTATGAAGGCCTTTTTTTATTTGGCTTTAAGCCAAATAAAAAACCTCCCGAAAAACGAGAGGTCTTGATATATTATCTTGATCATATCGTGACTAGAGCTCCAGCAAACCATTAGTCTTCTTAACGGCAGCTGCACTTTCTTCCAGCTTTGATTTTTCAGCATCGCTTAAATCAATCTCTACAATCTTCTCGATACCATCACGTCCCAAAATCACGGGAACACCTATCGATATATCATCAAGCCCATACTCCCCTTCTAACAGGGCAGAACATGGAAACATTTTTTTCTGGTCACAAGCGATGGCCTGCACAAGTCCAGAAACCGCGGCTCCCGGCGCATACCATGCTGATGTGCCCAAAAGCTTGGTAAGTGTGGCTCCCCCTACTTTAGTATCTTCCATAACCTGGTCAAGGCGCTCCTCAGCAATAAACCTTGATACGGGAACACTGTTACGGGTCGCCAGGCTGGTCAACGGGATCATCCCCGTATCGCTATGACCACCTATCACCATACCATCAACATCAGAGATGGGGCATTCCAAAGCCTCGGCAAGACGGTATTTAAAACGTGCACTATCTAGCGCGCCACCCATACCTATGATTCGGTTTTTGGGAAGACCGGTGGTCTTGTGCACAAGATAGGTCATGGTATCCATAGGGTTGCTCACCACAATGATGATCACATCAGGAGAATGCTTGATCAAGTTTGAAGATACATCCTTGACGATACCGGCGTTGATACCTATCAATTCTTCACGGGTCATGCCCGGCTTACGTGGAATACCACTTGTAATCACCGCGATATCGCTACCTGCCGTTTTAGAATAATCACCGGTCGTCCCGGTGATTTTTGTGTCAAACGCATTGAGTGATGCCGTTTGCATAAGGTCCATGGCCTTGCCTTCTGCATAGCCTTCCTTGATGTCCAGCAGCACAACTTCTGATGCAAAATCCTTGATCGCGATATATTCGGCACAACTGGCGCCCACGGCACCTGCACCTACTACGGTAACTTTCATTGTATATGTTTTTATGTAATTAACGGTTATTGTTCAAGGGTTTTTACCTTGGCTCAAGGTCAAAATAAATCCTCCTGTAAAATTACAACTTCACAAGGTTTTAACCATAGTTTACCCTATATAAAAAGGGATTGGGCATGAGAAATTTTAGCGAAAGCTAAACGCTACTCCCGCCGTAAGGTTACTGTAATCCTGTATGGTATAATCTGCAAAGATATGGAAGAAGGCAAGGTTGAGGCTTGCACCAAGGTTTGCCCGTACCCCACCGGGATTGTAGCTCAAGGAGATGGGGTCGACTATGGTTTCCGTTTCTCCACCATTATATTCAACTACATAGGTCCCCAGGACACCAAGTGAAGATTTACCACCGGCATAGCCCAGGCCGCCATAAAGTGTAACAAATGGAAAATCCAGCGATGCTACTGCCTGCACGGTATAAGAATCAAGGCTGAACTCTGCGCGCTGGTTACTACCGTCAAAGGTGCTGCCATCTTCTATATCATAATCAACGGTCATATTGGTGTAGCCCGCCATGATGGCAACATTGAGGGGCAATTTATCCAGCGGGCCAAAATACTGCATGAGGTTATGCTTGAGCCCCACGCCATATAACTGACCCTTTACTGACTCATCCCCCACTTTAGGCGTATAGCGCAGGGAAACATCTGTATCATAGAACAGCCCCACGGTTGCTTGTAGCGTTGGCGCCGGTACCGCATTGAGCGGAAGGTCATCCTTGATGCCCTCGGGCATTTCAAATTCTACGGTCTCTGCACCATCGCTGGTAACATAGGTAATGGTCGCGGGGTCACCGCTTCCCATAACGGTGGGCGTTGTCCCTGGGGTTGCCACGACGGTACCTTCATAATCAAAATCTGTTATATTGAAATTTTCCTTATCTGAAGAAACCATAGAGGCGTTTACTGCCAGTGAAATATCAAAACCAAACTTTTTATGGGTCTTTGCGGTGTGGTACCAGCCACCGTTCATGGCAAATATCAAACCCTCCATCGCTGGGTTTATGTAAGCCCCCATCAATGTAGAGGCATCCTGCTTGCCAGCGGCGACCACGGTTTCAAAATCGCTTCCCAGCACCTGGGCTTTCGCCGAAAGGCCAACTGTAAGTAATACAAATAGATAAATAAGCTTTTTCATGTTCAAGAAGATTTGGAGAACAGCTAAAATAGAAAATGATTTAACATAATCACTTACAATCAATAAAAAAACCCCAGACAGTTTGCCCAGGGTTTAGTAAAAAAAATGAAAGGTATCTTAAGCGTCTATGTTAGCATAGATTGCGTTTTTCTCAATAAACTCCCTCCTGGGCGGTACTTCATCACCCATGAGCATGGAGAAAATCCTGTCAGCCTCTGTACCGTTATCTATGGCAACCTGGCGCAGGGTCCTGAATTCTGGATTCATCGTGGTATCCCACAACTGCTCCGCATTCATCTCTCCCAGACCTTTATATCGCTGTACTGATGAGCCTCCACCCATTTCTTCATTGATTCCATCACGTTCCCTGTCAGACCATGCGTAACGCATTTTCTTTCCTTTTTTTAACAGGTAAAGGGGTGGCGTGGCAATGTAAACGTGTCCATTTTCTATCAATTCACGCATGTAGCGGAAGAAAAAGGTAAGTATAAGTGTGGCGATGTGGCTACCATCAACATCTGCATCACACATGATCACGATCTTGTGGTAGCGCAGTTTAGACAGGTTAAGTGCCTTGCTATCTTCTTCAGTACCTATGGTAACGCCCAGCGCCGTGAAGATATTCTTGATTTCCTCGTTTTCAAAAACCTTGTGCTGCATGGCTTTTTCAACGTTGAGTATCTTACCCCTCAAGGGCAGGATAGCCTGAAAGTTTCTATCGCGTCCCTGTTTTGCCGTTCCCCCTGCAGAGTCACCCTCTACCAGGAATACTTCGCAAACCGCAGGGTCAGTCTCTGAACAGTCAGACAATTTACCGGGAAGCCCACCTATGCTCATCACGGTCTTGCGCTGCACCATCTCACGGGCCTTCTTGGCCGCATGGCGTGCCTGAGCCGCGAGAATAACTTTTTGCACAATGGTCTTGGCATCATCAGGGTGCTCTTCAAGGTAGATTTCGAGCATTTCTGAAACACCTTGTGAAACTGCCGAGGTTACTTCACGGTTACCCAGTTTGGTCTTGGTCTGCCCCTCAAATTGAGGTTCGGCCACTTTTACCGAGATAATTGCAGTAAGGCCTTCACGAAAATCATCTCCGGTGATGTCAAACTTGAGCTTGTCAAGCATACCACTGGCATCAGCATATTTTTTTAGCGAGGTGGTTAGCCCCCTCCTAAATCCGGCGAGGTGTGTACCGCCTTCGTGTGTATTGATGTTGTTTACATAACTATGCAAGTTTTCGGCATAGCTATCATTGTAGATCATCGCTACCTCAACGGGGATGTCATTTTTTTCACCTTCCATCGAGATAACATCTGCGATGATGGGCTGGCGGTTGCCATCCAGGAACCTTACAAACTCCTTCAATCCCTCCTCAGAGTGAAAAACCTCTGATGGGTGTTCTCCCTTTTCATCAGTCTCACGCTTGTCAGTAAGCGTGATGGTGATGCCCTTGTTGAGGTACGCAAGCTCGCGCATACGGCTCGCCAGGGTATCATAGTTATATTCTGTGGTTTGCTGAAAGATGCTCCTATCTGGCAAGAAGCTCACCAAGGTACCGGTTTCTTCCGTTTCACCGGTTGCTTTTACGGGATAGACGGGCTTGCCCCTTTCATATTCCTGCTCCCATATTTGTCCATTTCTATAGACCGTGGCGTGCAAATGGTCAGAAAGTGCATTTACACAACTCACCCCCACACCGTGCAGGCCACCGGAAACCTTATAGGAATCCTTATCAAATTTACCCCCTGCACCTATCTTTGTCATAACGACCTCAAGTGCAGAAACGCCTTCCTTTTTATGAAGGTCTACCGGGATCCCCCTACCGTTATCCTTAACGGTAATGGCATTGTTTTCTTCAATGATAACGCTTATCGTATCGCAGTGACCGGCAAGGGCCTCATCGATTGAGTTATCCACAACTTCATAAACCAGGTGGTGAAGGCCGCGGGTGCCCACATCACCTATGTACATTGAGGGGCGCATGCGCACGTGCTCCATTCCCTCTAGCGCCTGTATACTATCCGCCGAATATTGTTTCTTCGGTTCTTCGCTCATATTTTTAGTATTTAATGTATAGGTTTTTTGCCAGTATAAATTTTGGCGAAAGCCATATTTCAAGGCTGTTTTACCTTAAAATTCCACTAGCAAACAAATATAGAAAAAGCCTTCCCAAAAGGGGTTAAAAGGCAGCTCTAAAGCCTTTAAGTTATCAACAAATTGTGGAAAAAACAGCTGTTTTTTAAAGCATATACAACCGTGTTGGGATTATTGGGTTTTTGACCAAAAAAACGACCCATCAAACTTGTGATGGGCCGTTTTAAAAATCTAATCTAACGTTGGACTTAAACAGGTGTCTCCACACCTTTTTTATAGGCATCTGTATGCACGTTTGCGACGGCACGGCCAGAAGGGTCGTTCATGTTCTTGAACGCCTCGTCCCACTCCAGGGCAATCTTTGTGCTGCAAGCAACAGAGGCTTCCTGGGGCACGCTCAATGCTGCCGCATCACTGGGAAAATGCTCTTCAAAAATGCTCCTGTAGTAATATTCCTCCTTGTTTTGCGGGGTTTGTATGGGGAAACGGTAATGTGCATTTGCCATCATCTCGTCTGTCACCTTCTCACCCACCATCTCCTTGAGGGTGTCGATCCAGCTGTAGCCCACACCGTCAGAGAACTGCTCTTTTTGGCGCCAAGCCACACTTGCGGGCAGGTAATCTTCAAATGCCTTGCGAATCACCCATTTTTCCATGCGCTCGCCGTTGATCATCTTTTCCTGTGGGTTAATGCTCATGGCCACATCCATAAATTCTTTGTCTAGGAAAGGTACTCGGCCTTCTATGCCCCATGCCGCCAGTGACTTGTTTGCCCGCAGGCAATCATACATATGCAGCTTGCTCAACTTGCGCACGGTCTCCTCATGAAATTCCTGTGCGTTTGGTGCTTTGTGGAAATAGAGGTATCCTCCAAAAATCTCATCAGCCCCCTCGCCAGAAAGTACCATTTTAACACCCATGGACTTGATTACTCGCGCCATAAGGTACATGGGGGTGGAGGCCCTGATGGTGGTGATATCATATGTCTCCAGGTTGTAAATCACATCCCGAATGGCATCAAGCCCTTCTTGAATGGTAAACTTTATCTCGTGGTGCACGGTACCGATGTGGTCTGCTACTTTTTGGGCAGCAGCCAGATCTGGCGAGCCCTCAAGCCCTACAGAAAATGAATGCAGCCGTGGCCACCAGGCTCCCTGGGTGTCATCACTTTCAACACGCATTTCTGAATATTTTTTAGCAACAGCTGATGTAATGGAAGAATCCAGCCCACCTGAAAGCAGCACTCCATAAGGAACATCAGACATTAACTGGCGCTTTACCGCGGCCTCCAGTGCATCTTTTAATTTCTGGATGCTGGTCTCATTGTCCTTTACCGCATCATACTCCATCCAGTCGCGTTCATACCATCTGGTCAACTCGCCGGTAGCACTATGCAGGTAATGTCCCGGGGGGAAAAGCTCAATTTTTGTGCAAACACCTTCTAGCGCCTTAAGCTCTGAAGCTACATAAAATGTACCGTTTTTATCCCACCCCATGTATAATGGGATGATGCCCATGTGGTCGCGAGCCACAAAATATTCATCCTTTTCAGAATCATATATCGAAAATGCAAAAATACCATTGAGCTCATCTACAAAGTCAGGGCCTTTTTCTTGATACAGTGCCAGGATGACCTCACAGTCAGATTCGGTCTTAAAATCATACTTGCCCGCAAACTGCTTTCTCAGTTCACGATGGTTGTAGATTTCACCGTTAGCCGCAAGTACCAGTTTACCGTCTGGGCTAAACAAAGGCTGTTTACCAGAAGCAGGGTCAACTATTGACAGCCGCTCGTGGGCAAGAACCGCTTTATCATTATTATAAATACCGCTCCAGTCTGGACCACGGTGGCGCACTTTTTTTGACATTTCCAATACTTGCTGCCTAACTCCCTCGGCATCCTGCTTTAATTCATAAGCACAAACAATTCCGCACATATCTTATCGTTTTGTTATTAAATAGGCTTCAAAAGTGAACATCAAAGTTCATCTTTAAAACACTAAAGTTTTTTTTAGTTACAATTTAAAACTTTAAAAAACATTTTTAATAAAAATAAAAACCAAATATACCGTTTACACTATAAAAAACGATATGACATAAAAGTTGTTTTGGCTATAGCCAAAACCTTCTAGATCTTTATCAATTCATTAACTTGCAGATTGTTGAGAGACCATACATTTGCACACCGAAAACTTAAACACGCATACCATGAAAAAACTCATATATACCGCCATATTTTCTATCATAATGCTTGCTGCCCCACGGGCAATAAGCCAGTCGTTTGACCAGCCCGATGCGAGTCCGCTGGATATCGCCATGTACAGGAGCCCTGACAAGAGGCCTTTGATACGTGTGATCTATAGCCGCCCAAAGGTCAAGGGACGCAAGATTTTTGGCGACCTGGTACCTTATGGAAAGGTATGGAGGACCGGTGCCAATGAGTCTACCGAAATCACCCTTTACAAGGATATGACCGTGGGCGACAAGACCATCAAGGCCGGTACCTACACCCTATTTTCCATACCCGGTGACAAAGAGTGGACGGTAATACTCAATAGGGACATAAACACCTGGGGGGCCTTTGGCTACAAAGAAGAGATGGACCTTGCCCGCATCACCGCACCAGCAAGAAAGACCAGCGCGCCCATTGAAGACTTTAGCATCACCTTTCAACCCGCGACTGATGGTGCCGATATGCTGATAGGCTGGGAACAGACATTTATCAAGATACCGTTTACCACGGCTCCCGCAACAGAGTAAACCATAGCTTGTTTACCCGTGATATAAAAAAACCTTCCGGTATACCAGAAGGTTTTTTATTATGGTATATTGAGGTATTTGTGTGTTTGTAGGCTGATTTTCCATTTTGGGTTGCGCATGACGTAATCCACAATAAGCGGGGTCATCTTTTCACGTACGCTCCATTCTGGCTGGAGGTACAGCTCACAGTTTGCATTGACCTTTGCGGCATGTTCTTCGGCGAAAGCAAAATCTGACTTGTTGTAAATAATCACCTTGAGTTCATGTGCCTCGTTATAAATGCGGGGTTTGGGCAACATGCGTTTTTTTGGCGAAAGACAGATCCAGTCCCACTGCCCAGAAAGCTCGTATGCGCCAGAGGTTTCTATGTGCACCTGCATGCCTTTTGCCTTGAGCATGGTGGTTAACGGTGCCATGTCCCACATTAAGGGTTCGCCCCCGGTCACGACCACGG
>CEQG01138415.1_pt1 | contig 17361 bp, 10 predicted proteins | sample 350301 | NCBI WGS metagenome assembly CEQG01 (sample SAMEA2621242, study PRJEB7988) | marine metagenome | isolation source: saline water (ENVO:00002010), including | reverse complement strand
GGGGGGTGAACCTGAAATCAAAAGGGCCACAAATCCACAGATACGATTTTTTAAGGTGCCGCACCTCACGGCAGATGAAGAACAACAAGATACACAAGGTGTGTGGCAAGAAAGCATCCCGGAGACCATGAAGGAATTTAGTGCCGTGGCATATTTTTTTGCAAAGAAAATCAATGAACAACTGGGCGTTCCCGTGGGGGTAATAGGTTCCTACTGGGGAGGTTCTCCTGCCGAGATATGGATACCACAAAGTTCTTTTATAAAAGATACCCTCTTAACGGAGTCTGCAAGTAAGATCAAGGAGCAGCCGTGGTCCCCCATAAAACCATCAGTTGCTTATAATGCCATGGTTGCGCCCCTGGTACCTTATGATATCGCGGGCGTATTGTGGTATCAGGGAGAAACCAATGCTCAAAATGTGGAATATTATGAACATACCTTCACCTCATTGATCAACAGCTGGAGAAAAAAATGGGACAAGGATTTTCCGTTTTACTACGCGCAGATTGCTCCTTATAATTATGAAGAGGGCAATGATGGTGTGGGTATAAGAGATGTACAGCGCAGGGTTCTGCATCTTCCCGCCACTGGAATGGTCATGACCAGCGATATAGGTAATATCAATGATATTCATCCTAGAAATAAAATTGATGTGGGCGAGCGCTTTGCAAATTTGGCTTTGGCCAAATATTACAAGACCCTGGATCAAACCGTCGAAGGCCCTCTTCCCATTGAAGCTAAATACACGGCCAAGGGCCTTGAGGTGCATTTTAAGAACAATAAGGATTTACAGGTGCGTGGCCCCATGCGCAGCATGCAGTTTGAAGTGGCTGGAGAAGACATGGTTTTTAAAACAGCAATGGCCCGTGTGGAGGATGACATCGTGGTATTGCAATCTCCGGTAGCAACGCCCAAGTATGTGCGATATGCATGGAAAAATACCGCAGAGCCCGATATTTTTAATGCGGCGGGATTGCCACTTACCAGTTTTATGATAGGTGTAGAAAAGAAATAAGGCCCAACCATCACTGGCCAGGCCCTAAATACAAACCAATAAATCAATTTAATCTAAGCTAAAAGGGGGCGTCTATTATTGTATGGGCGTTCCTCTTAGTTTTTCAAAATTTTTATATTCCCTTTTTATTTTTTCTTTAGGGGACTTTTCAAATTCTTTCTCCGTGATGCCGTAGGCATCCTGGATAGAATCTAGTTTATTGTGCATCTCATCAATAATCTTGGCATACGCCTTATCATGAATCAGGTTTTCTTCTTCCGTAGGGTCTTTTTCTAGGTCATAGAACTCCCACTCATCAATATCATCATAAAAATGAATCAATTTATAGCGCTTGGTGCTTATGCCATAGTGCTTCTTGACCATGTGAAAAGCAGGATATTCATAATAATGATAATACAGTGCTTCCCGGAAATCTTCATCTTTGACTTCTTGAGTGAGCAAAGGTTTAAGCGACTGTCCCTGCATTTCTGAAGTAAATTCATTGCCGCCGGCAAAATCCAGGAATGTCTGTGCATAATCCAGGTTTTGTACAAGAGCCTCTGACGAGGTGCCGGCATTAACCTTAGCAGGGTATTGCACGAGTAGCGGGGTGCGGTATGATTCTTCATACATAAAACGCTTGTCAAAAAATCCTTTTTCACCCAAGTAAAATCCTTGGTCTGATGTGTAAATGACAATGGTATTTTCATCAAGGCCCGCTTCTTCCAGATAATCCAGGACGCGACCCACTCCATCATCTACCGCAGCTACGGTGGCCGTATAATCCCTAATATATCTTTGATATTCCCAGAGAGCAAGATCTTTACCGTGTAGGTCTGCTTTATGGAAAGCATCATTTCTAGGCTGGTAAAGACTGTCCCATATCCTGCGCTGTTGCATGCTCATACGGTCAAAATCATTGGTCCAGGGGTTATGGGCGAGTTCAGGAGAACCTAGTTTCTTGGTCATTTTAAGGTCATGCCCCTCATACATATCCTTGTAAATGGTCTGCAATTGTTGTTGTGCGGCGACCTGGCCTTCATGGTTGTCAAAATAGCTGTCAGGCACCGGGAATTCTACCTCTGCATATTTATTGATGTGCCTTAAGGGGGGCATAAAATTACGGTGCGGGGCCTTGTGGTGGATCATCATATAAAAGGGCGCGCTGTCGTTGCGCTTGGTCTTTAACCAGTTGAGGGCATCATCTGTAATGATGTCCGTGGCATACCCGGGAATTCTTATACTATCTCCGTTTTTTATAAAATCTGGATTATAATAATGCCCCTGGCCGTCTATGATATTCCAATAATCAAACCCCTGTGGATAACCATATAGATGCCATTTGCCCACAATTGCCGTTTGATAGCCCAGTTTTTTCAGCATTTTTGGGGCAGTGGGCTGGTCGCCATTAAAGCGTTCACCATTTTTTCTAAAACCGTTGATGTGGCTCATTTTTCCCGTAAGGATAACTGCCCGGCTAGGGCCACATAGGGAGTTTGTGACATAGGCCCGGTCAAAACGCATCCCGTTGTTTGCAATACGGTCTATATTTGGGGTGGGCGCTAATTTTGAAATCGGGTGATTGTATGCGCTTATGGCCTGATAGGCATGATCGTCTGACATGATGAAGACGATATTGGGCTTTTTCTCCTTCTGGACCACTTCTTTCTTTACGGGGTCTTTACAGCCCAAAAGCAGTAACAGGGCAAAAACGGAAACAAGGGTTTTCATATTAATCATTTTCGGTTACCAAGCGTTCTTCCTTGATGACTTTTTTCTCGACTACCACCGTCTGTATAAAGTCATGTATCTCATCAGTGTACCTAAAACCTATACCTGACCATTCATGCTTGCCGCCAGGGGCATGGAGCAATTTATAGGATGTCTTCAGTTGTTTCAGTTTTTCTACAATGCTCTTTGAGCCATCCAGCATGAAGAATCCTGCGGTTTCGTTTCCACAAAAGTGGTGCGGTTCTGTGCCATAGGGAACCACATCATCGTCCTCTCCATGAATGAACATTCCCGGTACGGCGTCATCTTGTGTAATATACCGGGCATCTGTGATGGCTCCTGAAAATCCCACCACGGCAGCTACTTTAAAGTCATCAGGGAAGATTTCTCTATAAAAGGGATGTCTTCTTTGATACGCGGCATTCAATACGGCCTCTGCACCTGCACTGCTGCCCACAAGGATAATCTGGTCAGGGTCAAAGTTAAAGTCTCCTTTTTTCAAGAATGTTACCGCGTCAATAACGTCTTGTGTGGCGTGCTTAAATGTCTCCATCTTCTCGACCGTGGGGCAATCACACCCAAAACCTGATGTGGTTCCCTTTCGCGTAAGCGCATAATTTATGGATACTGCTGCGTAGCCAAAGGACGCCATGGTCTGTGAAAACTTGACTTCTCCCGGGCCATCTTTTCTGCCGCCCACAAAGCCACCGCCGTACAACAGCACGACTAGGGGTCTTTTTTTATTGGCCCTTTCTGTCTTTAAGGTATAGAAATCCAGGTCCAACGTGTCTTTGTACACGTGGGTGGTTACCTGTATTTCATTTTTTTTTGTCTGGCCCTGAAGCGGGGCAAGGGTAAACAGGATGGCAATGAACAACAACGAAAACTTGTGCATGGTTTTTATTTTAAGGTGAACTGTGTTTTTAACTGGGCATCACTATTGCCCCCCACGTACACTTCAAAAACTCCAGGTTCTGCAATAAAATCCAGGTTGCCGTTATAGAATTTAAGGTCATCTGGGGTGAGGGTCAAGGTTATGGTCTTGCGCTCTCCTTTATTGATCATGACTTTTTGAAAACCCTTTAAGGTACGCTTGGGAGGGGTAATGCTCCTTACAACGTCATGAAGATACAATTGCACAACTTCTTCGCCGTCATAATTCCCCGTATTTTTTACGGTTACCGAGATATTTACGGGTTGGTCCTGGGTTATTTCACTATGGTCAACCTTAATGTCGCTGTACTCAAATGTGGTATAGCTTAAGCCAAAGCCAAACGGGATCAATGGACTGTTATCTACATCAAGATAGCTTGATTTAAACTTTTCCCATTCTTTTTTAAGCTCTGGCCTACCGGTGTTCTTCATACTATGATAAACCGGGATTTGCCCTACGTTTCTGGGCCAGGAAGCCGTGATTTTTCCTGAAGGATTATAGTTGCCAAAGACTACATCAGCTATCGCATTTCCTGCTTCGACCCCAGGATGCCATACCTGTAGGATACTTACGGGCAAACCCATCTCTTCTTCAATGGTCAAGGGACGACCACTCATCAAGACCAGCACTACCGGTTTTCCTGTTTTTGCCAGGGCGCGTATCAACATCTTTTGACTTTCTGGGATGCTTATACTTGTCATGCTTGAGGCCTCGCCGGTCATCTCTGTAGCTTCACCCGCCACGGCAACCACCACATCAGCTTTTTTTGCAGCTTCCAGTGCTTCTTTCAGCATGGTTTCTGGGGTGCGTTCATCAATCTCGATACGTGGGCCAAAGACGTTTATTTTTTCGGCGAAAGCCTTGTCATTAGAGATATTTGCTCCCTTGGCATACGTGATTTTTGCACCGGCGGCCACATTTTTAAAACCTTCAAGAATGGGCACGGCATACTTGGTATCGCCCGTTGGGGACCAGGTGCCCAGCATGTTGTTTTGGCTATCGGCCAAAGGTCCCACCAGCGCAATCTTTGCATCTTTTTTAAGTGGTAGCGTATTGTTTTCATTTTTGAGCAGCACAAATGATTTGCGTGCGGCTTCGCGTGCCAATGCCCGGTTGTCCTTGCTCAGGATGTCTTTTTCGGGCCGGGTTTCATCATTGTAGCGGTAGGGGTCTTCAAAAAGCCCCAATTTGTACTTGGCCTCCAGGATACGTCGACAGGCCTGTGTGATTTCATCTTCAGTGACCTTGCCTTCATCCAGCGATTTTTTAAGGGTTGTTAAGAAGCCCTCGCCCACCATGTCCATGTCGAGGCCTGCATTGAGCGCCTGTGCTGAAACGGCCTGCAGATTACCAAGACCGTGGGCAATCATCTCGTTAAGCGATGTGTAATCTGAAACAACAAAGCCTTTAAACCCCCATTTGTCCCGCAGCAGGTCAGTGAGCAACCACTTGTTTCCCGTTGCGGGAACGCCGTCAATATCGTTAAATGAGCTCATCACGCTGGCAACCCCTGCATCAATGGCTGCTTTATATGGAGGTAGGTAATCATTGAACATCTTGACGCGGCCCATATCAACCGAGTTGTAATCCCTACCGCCTTCGGCCGCGCCATAAAGGGCAAAATGTTTTACCGTGGCAATCATGGTGTTTGGGCGGGTAAGGTCATCTTGCTGATAGCCCGTTACCATGGCCCTGGCAATCGCCGAACCCAAAAATGGGTCCTCACCGGCACCTTCAGAAATACGCCCCCAGCGTGGATCACGCGATATATCAACCATGGGTGAAAAATTCCAGTTGATACCATCTGCAGTAGCTTCTTTTGCAGCCACCTGCGCGGTCCTGTTGATGAGTTCCATATCCCAGGTAGCAGCAAGTCCCAGCGGCAGGGGAAAGGTGGTTTTATACCCATGGATAACATCAGAACCTATTAAAAGCGGAATGCCCAGGCGGGTCTGTTCTACGGCAATCTTTTGCGCCATGCGCACCTTGTCTGGGCCGGCAACGCCAAAAAGCCCACCTACATTTCCGGCCTTGATTTTGGCCTCAACATTTTCACTCACTACAGAGCCCGTCGCCACGCCACCGCCCGGTGTGAGCAGGTTGAGCTGACCTATTTTTTCCTCTATGGTCATCTTTTCAAGCAGGGCTTCCACTTGGGGAATTGAACTTTGGGCCTGCGCTTTCGCCGAAAGGCAAACAAACATGGTAAGCGCGAGTAGTATAAAGGGTATTCTTTTCATTTTAATTTTTTGAAAGGTTATGCTTGAACAACCAAGAAAGAAAGTCAGGTTCTGCAAAGGCAGCATCCCAGCTGTTGTGATTTGCGTTTTCATACAGGGTAAACCTGGGGAAGGCACCCGCATCGAGCAGGGCGCTCACCATATCCAGTGAATGTTGCGGTGTCACCACATTATCCTGCGCACCATGCAGTACCCACATGGGGGTGTTGAGGGCATATTTTTGTACCAGGCTGGTACTGCCACCACCACATATCGCGATGGCTGCGGCAAAAGTTTCTGGCTTGCGCGAAAGCAACTCATACGTGCCCATGCCTCCCATGGAAAGCCCGGCAACATATATCTGGTCTTTTTTTATGAAGGCTTGCGCCAAAAGGCCATCAACCAGGTCAAGCACGCCCTGCATGGCTTTTGTGGGTGCTGCATCTGGATTGAACTTGAAGCCTAGTGGCATCACGGAGCGGTCAACATCCACATTGGCCCAGTACGAATCCTTGGGGCATTGCGGGAAGACCACCACTGCAGGAAATGCCGCACGGTTACCCTCGTCTAGAAAAACCTTGCTGCCGTGAACCAATTGGCTTTCATTGTCATTGCCCCGTTCTCCCGATCCATGTAAAAAAAGTACAAGCGGGTATTGCTTGTTCTTATCAAAGTTCCTGGGCAACAGGATTTGATAATTAAGGCTGTCGCCGTCTTTTATAAATACCTTTTTCTCAAAACCATCTTGAGCTAGGGCAACAAGGCTTGTGAACAACAAGAGGATTGCCGTGATATAACGCATATTATTTTTCATAAGTAAAACCAAGTTTCTCAAGTCCTTGCTGAATTTCTGGGGCGCCCATAAATAGGTCCCAGATCAAGCCAGATCTGTAATTTTCTATCATGACGATCATGGGGCCCTGGTCAATGGCCAGGTAGCGGGGGGCAACCCAGTCTTCGCCTTCCAGGCTGTAGGCATCATAAAAACCTGCTGGTCCCCAGAGAAGGTCTTTTAAATCTGTGTAAAAATAGCGCATCGCTGCCATGGATTCCTTAGGCGTATATGGAATGGAACTCACGGCAGCCGTGGGGGATACCACGCCACGGTCAACATCTGGCGAGTGAGCCGCATAGCCTATGGTATTGTCTTTATTGCGGGTGTAGCTTGCGGTAAGACCCCAGGATTGCGGGCTGTATGTCTCAAAGCCGTTAGGGTTTTCCTGGCAATATTCATAGTTTATCTTGCTGTGGTTCACGTTGAGGTCCCAGTAGTTTGCATACTTGTCCTTGAGGCCCTTTGGGTTTAGACCAAGGTAGGAATAATGTGCCCAGAAAAGCGGCCCGCCCTTATCGCCCTGGGTGTTATGTTTTAATAGCAGCGGCATGCCATAAGCTTCAACGTCTGTGGTAATGTTGCCACCTCGTGCCCAGCCCTTGTGGTAAACCTCTGGTTTTATGGCGTGGTCTGGTGAGGATGCTGCCATGATATAGGTAATCAAGCACTCGTTGTAACCCTCTATCATAAAGTTCATTTCCCACTCATAATCTGGTGACCAGTGCCAGAAAATGCCGTTTTTATTGTTCGTGTACCAGTTCCACTCAATGTCTTTCCATAATTTGTCAAACTTTGCGGCCACTGTCTTTTCCAGCGCGTTACCATCTTTGAGATATTCCCGTATTACAATAAAGGATTGTGCCAAAAAAGATGTTTCAACAATGTCGCCGCCGTTATCCTTTTTGCCAAAGGCCTGTACATCGCCGGTTTTACCATTAAGCCAGTGTGACCAGGCGCCATGAAATCTTGGGGCTTTCGCCAAAAAGTCTGCTATGTGGCCAAGCCTCGCAACAGCAGAATCCCTAGGGATAAAACCACGGTCTATACCTGCCACAATGCCCATCAAGCCAAAGCCACTACCACCGGTAGTAACCACATGGGCATCATCTTGAGGGTAGTTGCCATCTGGGTGAAAGCGTTCACGCCCCATGCCAGAGTTAGGCTCGGCATAATCCCAGAAATATTTCAGGGTCTGTTTTTGCACGGAGTCCAGCAAGGCTTCATCTGAAAGGGGTTGCTTTTGGGTTACTTCCGCGGAAGCGGTATCCTGCACCTGCGGTTTATTGTCCTTGCAGCCCAAGGTGGTCAACATGGAGAGGGCGACAAGTATTAAATATGGTCTTTTCATTTACAATAAATGGTTAGTAGGTAAACTCAAGTAAATCCAGGCCTGCCTGCACATCAGTATCCTGCATAAATAGTTGCCAGAGAAGCCCCGTTCTATGGTTTTCAATCATGGCGATGATGGGGCCCTGGTCTATGGCCAGATATCCTGTAGCCGTCCAGTTGTACTGCTCTGAGAAGGCATCATAAAAACCATATTCTCCCCATAGGGTATCGCCCATTTCTTCATAGAAATAATGCATGGCCGCCAGTGATTCAGCTGGTGTGTAGACAATGGAGGATAATGCCGCGGTGGGCGTAATGACCCCTAGGTCATTTGTGGGGCTGTGCGCTGCGTAGCCATCACGGCTATCTGAGGCGGTCAACCCCCAAGAGTTGGGGCCGTAGCCTTTAAAGTCCTTAGGGTTGAGCACACAATATTGATAGTTGATTTGAGAATGTGCGGTATTCTGCGTCCAGTAGTTAGCATACTGGTCTTGTAAGTTTGTGGGGTCAAGACCTATAAAAGAGTAATGACTGAAGAACAATGGCCCACCATAAGAAGGTCCCATGGGCATATTGATGCCATAGTGGCTACGGTTTGTAACAATGTTGCCGTTTGAGGCCCAGCCTTGGGTATACACATCCTTTGTGATGGGGTGGGTGGGTGAGGCTGCTGCCAAAACATAGACAATCAAGCCTTCGTTCCATCCTTTTATCTGGAGGTCAATTTGAAAATCATATGTTGATGACCAGTGCCAGTACAATACATTTTCTCCTTGCGTGTACCAGTCCCATTCTACATTTTCCCACAAAGTGGTGATGCGGTCACGTATGTCAGTTTCTTCCGCGGAAGCGTCATCAAAATATTGCCTATTGATCAATAAACCCTGTATTAAAAAAGCGGTTTCTACAAGGTCGCCCCCGTCGTCATACTGACTGAAGGGCCTTACTGTACCGGTATTACCCATATACCAGTGGGCAAATGCTCCGTGGAACTTTGGGGCATTTTCAAGAAACTTGATAATCTTGTCAAGGCGTGTTATTGCTTCTGTTCTAGTGATCCACCCTCGTTCTACTGCTGCTGGAAAGGAAGCGAGGCCAAAACCTGTACCTCCAGTGGTGACGATGTTTGCTCCCTCACCTCCATAGGAGTCGGCCTGGCTGCGTTCTTTGGCCATGCCGCTGTTAGGTTCTGCAAAGTCCCAGAAATAGTTAAAAGTGGTTTCTTGCACGATGTCCATAAGTTCATCATCAGCAATGGGCTCTGCGGGGGGTTCTTCACCACTATCATCGTCAGTGCCCGGTATGTATGGCTCTTGGTATCCCGGTCCAGAATCTGACGAGCAGGAGGCCAGCAGCAGAAACAAAATGGATATGCAGGTCAGGGTTGTCTTTTTTAATAACATCATCTATCTATCTTTCTTCTTAAAAATTAAAAAGCCATTCCTCAAGCCATGAATCTTAGGATTTTCAGCATATTGAGAAAGGGCATTTTACGGATTGAAAAACCCATTAAAGACCTTCCGGATTATGTTTACATAACCCGGAAAGTTTTATGAAATCATTGTCTAGTTTGCCAGCGCGGCAACTTCATCTGCAGAGAGGGCCTTGTTATAAAAACGCAGGTCATCCATGTAACTAGGGTCTGAAAGGTGACCCCATTCTGTAAAGTGTGGGGTTCCACTCATTACAGAAATCATATCAATACCATCCCAGCTTATAGGTTGCGTAAGCGTACCTGTATTTACTGCATTACCATTAATGTAAAGTACACTTTCGGAAGTTGAAATGGTAAAGGCAATATGGATCCATTCTCCTGTTGTGGCGTCAATAGTAGTACCATTATTCCAACTTTCATCAGCCCCGGTACCCACATTGAGTTTTATAGTTTGTGAAGAGGCATCTCCTTCCCTAAACAATCTAAATCCACTTGTTCTTATATTTTGAGCGTCAGGGTTATTTGTATCTTCTGGGCTCATGGTCAAAATACCTGCGCGCAGGGCAGAAGGATCAACCTTATACCAAAATGCAGCGCTGAACTCTTCGGTCTGCAGGCCAGCAGCTGGCAGGGTAAGGTAAGCGCCTGTAGCACCGGCGTAAGCATCAGTCCCCACTTTTGCCTCACCTGCATATCCAGGACTTCCCACAACGGTTACCTCACGGTTTGCAACCGTATCATCATAGCTGCCGTCCATGGGCATGTGCAACATAACCGATGACTCTGAAATCATGTTTTGCACATCGGTTTCAGAAAGTGTTTTGTCAAACAGCCTTAGTTCATCCATGTTGCTCTCATCATCTCCATGGCCCCAGTAACCAAATGTTTCTCCACCAGATTCAATCGTCATGTTTTTTACACCTGTCCAGTCAATGGGGTTTCCTCCCATATTTCCTGTATTTACGGGCATGCCGTTGATGTATAGAACAGTCTGGTTGTCATCTATTGTAAATGCAATGTGCACCCATTCTCCAGCTGCGGGGTCTACAAGGCCACCATCGTTCCACACTTCTGTACTTCCTGTTCCCACGTTAAGTTTAATAACCTGTTGACCGTCTTTAGGCTCCCTAAAGAGACGGAAACCATTGGTCCTGTCCTCACCGGCACCTTCAACACCTGCTACTAGAATGCCCGAGCGGTCTGGTGTAGCATTAATTTTGTACCAAAAAGCCGCGCTGAAGTTTGTGCCATACATTTGTGGAATCTCATATTGAAGATATGAGTCTGCTGCACCTTGATATGCTGATGTACCCAAAAAAGATGCACTTGTAAATCCTGGTGTTCCTACTTCTGTGGCAACCCTAAGATTCACAAGGTCCATGTATGAACCGTCAAAAGGCATGTAGAAAACCTCACCATCAAATTTAGGAGTATATGGAGGTTTCTTGCTGAAATTGACTGTTTTGGTCGTGGTCTTGCCCTCTGTATCTACCGCGGTCACGGTAAGGGTGTGGTCACCATTGGTCACATTGTCAAAAGTCACGTTTCCATTGGCTATGCGGTAATCTGAAAAGCTATCCATTGTGGTAATGCTAGTACCATCAACCGCAACATCTATATTTGCAATCTCAATATCATCAGTAACCTTGAACTTGATATCTATTGAAGTGACCTCCTCCAGCACATTAAGCGTTGTGCCCTCCAGTGGATAGGTTATTGTAATGTCAGGGCTGGTTTCATCTGGTCCTGGGTCAACAGCAGTTATGGAGTCAATACCATCTGGGGTACATCCCATCACCAATAGCAAGGATAAGATGCCAATACATTGTAATTTAATTTTTTTCATGTCCTAGTTCTATTAAAGTGATTAGTTTGCTCCCTGAGAAAGTTCAGGGATTGCATCGATTTGTGCCTGTGGATACGGTAGGTATTCATCAGCAGCACTAAAGGTGCGCCCGTCATAACTTAGTTCATCATATTTATCCAGGCGTATCATGTCATAATAACGGATACCCCATTCAAGACCAAGTTCGGCAAACTTTTCATCGAGTACCTGGTCTGTGGTCACACCTGAAATATTTGAGAGTCCTGCACGAGACCTAACTAGGTTTACTGCAGCATCAGCAGACATTCCTGTACCGCTGGCACCGCGGGTAAGCGCTTCGGCATACATTAACAATACTTCTGGATAGCGTATTACCAGGTAGTTTTTACCAGCGCCATAATCATTTTTTTGATCGGTCAATTGTATTGAGGGCAGGTAGTTCTTTCCACTTGCAAAAAGTGCCCTGGCATAGTCGTTTATCACATCACCATCCCTTGTGGTATTTGATACAAAAGAAGGAAGGTCTGTATATCCATCAGCCTGAAGCTCTGCAATACCACGGTCTGTAAACAGCACACTGGTCTCAAGGCGTATGGTCTCATCCCTGTCAAGCATGAATTCTATGAACTTCATGCTGGGTTCAAAAAAGCCCCATCCAGGTGAAGCATTTTCCCTGGCCGGAGTCCATGATGTGGGGCCAAAAGGGGCATATAGATGGTAAAATACTCCACCTGTATCACCACCCAGTTCATCAAATTGCATTTCTAAAAGGCTCTCATTGCTGAGTTCTCCCGGCTTTTTAAAGAGTTCATAAAAATCAGGATAGAGCGAGAACCTGTTTGAGCTTATTACTGCTCCCGCGGCATCAGCCACGGCCTGGTAATTGCCTAGCTCTAGATTAGCCATGGCCTTTATTGCATAAGCCGTATAAGCGGTAACACCTCCTGGAAGGTCAGTTCTTTCATTGGGCCTGAGCATAGGAAGGTACTGTATGGCATCATCCATATCATCAGAGATAAATTGCAGTACTTCTTCTTTCGACGAAAGTCCATTTTCCTCAATTTCCTGGGCGGGATTGTTTGTTTGATAGATGAAGACATCTCCCCATGTCCTTGTAAGGTTAAGTTGCAACCACGCCCGAAGCACCTTGATCTCGGCAATGTATTGATCTGCCAATGCTTCTTCGCCTGTGGATAGAAACTCCCTATACCTGTTGATCTGTACTATGGCGGTGTTTAAACTTATAATGTCACTTGTGTGAAGGTTCCATAAGGAGTTATACATCCAGTAGGTGTAATTGTACGTGAACATATCAGTGTCAGAAAAGGGCTGCTGGTCTCCCAGTCCACCTGCATTTACATCATCTCCCCTTACTGAAAGCAAAAGGGGCTCTTCCCATCCACGGGTCGCAAAAATATTGTACGCCCCGATGAGCGGAGAAATCATGTCATCAGAATCTGTGTAGTCCAGGTCTCCGGCATTCAATTGGCCAGACCTCTCCTCAAGCTGGTCAGTACATGCCAATGCCATTGAAAGGGTGGCGACCGCACATATAATTTTAATACTATTTTTCATATTGCAAGTTTTTATATTTTAACATTTATACCTAAAGTGTACACTGCAGGAATAGGGTATGTCTGCCTGTCAATCCCGTCGGGGATCTCAGGGGTAAACCCATTGTAATTGAACACCGTTAATGGCCTATCTGCCGTCAAATAGAACCTCGTGGTGGGCAGGTTGGGAGAATCTATGGTGTATCCTAATTGAAAGTTTTGAATCCTGAAGAAGTCACCATCTTCTATAAAGAAGTCACTTAATTGCTGGTTCCAGGATTTTCTAAGCCCTGCTGAAGATGGGTAGCTGTTTGAGGTCCCTTCACCATGCCATCTGTTTATGGCAAGGTCAGCATCCATGTTTGTATCGTTGGTAAAGATTACTTCACCCCTTCTCCTGTTCAGGATCTTGTTTCCGGCCTGACCGTAAAAATTGAGTGAAAAATCAAAGGCTTTATAGGTAAAGCCTATGTTACCGCCATAGGTAAAATTAGGCAAGAATGAGCCCAGCACCACGCGGTCATCTGCATTGATGAAGCCGTCACCGTTTTGATCTTTAAATATCAGGTCGCCGGGCACGAGATTTGCTTCGGGTTGATTAGTTGCAAAAGGATCAGCGTCCACCTGTGCCTGGTTTTGATAGACTCCCACTACTTCAAGGCCATAAAAAGCCTGTAATGGTTCGCCTATGATGGTACGTTGCCTAAATTCTGCTGAACCTGAGTCTATATACCCTTCATTATTGTTGATGGCGATGGTCTCGTTCTTGATGGTGTTGAAGTTAAAGCCCACATTGTAGGTAAAGTCGTCACCTATGTTGTCATTCCACCCCAGTGAAACCTCAAGCCCCTTGTTTCTTATAGTTCCCGCATTTTGACCCAATGTTATGTTGATCACTGGTATGGTAATGGGTAGAATGGCATCTTTGGTATCCCGTATATAATAATCTGCTGTAAGTGAGAGTCGGTCGCTCAAGGTATTTAAATCAATACCAAAGTTCTTTTCCTCAATAAGCTCCCATACGTTATCATTAAACGCAGAGGTAGAGGTGAAACCTGTGTAGGCACTGCTACCAAAAATAGCATTTACAGGGGTAATGGTGTTAGAACCAGAGCTGGCGGCAACATTGTCATTACCTAGCTTACCGTAGCTTGCGCGAAATTTAAGAAAGTCGATCCAGCTAACATCCTGTAAAAATTCTTCATCAGATGCTACCCATCCCAGGCCTACCGAAGGGAAGAGCCCCCATGGGTCTTTTGAGAATTTTGAAGAACCATCATAGCGCAAGGTACCATACAAAAGATATTTGTTCTTATAGTTATACGCAGCCCTGCCAAAGAAAGAAAGCCCGTAGTATCTTTTTGCATTTTCATCTACGTTGTCATTAAATGACAAGGGATCAGCAAAATCAAGGTACTGGCTGGTTTCAAGTTGTATGCCTGCGATATCCGTACCGGTTGCGCTAAAGTTATTGGCAGCCTCATCCCTGTAAGAATGTCCTGCAAGTAATGTAAGGTTATGGTCACCAAAACTATCTTGATATGTCAAGGTGTTGTCCCAGTACTGGTTAGAATAGTTATTCTGTGCCCTTTTAATGCTTGAGATTTGCTGTACGCTGTTGCCCAATGTGTAGGGTAGGTTTACGTAATGTTCTTCAAGCGTTGAAAAATCGTGGCTATACGAAGTCTTGAAGGTTAGTTTATCAGGAATCAGGTCAGCAGAAAAATAAATATTGCTCAGCATTTTTCTGATTTTCAATTTATTGCTATTGTAAACCATGTCTGGAAAAGGATTCTGGGTACCTCTATAGCCCAGTAATTGCGCATTTGAAAATTGATGTGGGGCGGCCGCGGTATTCTGCTCATCAATGACGGGCATGATGGGCACTGCAAAATATGCCTTGAACCATGCTGAATTCTCCGGGTCGTATTTTGTGGCATTACTGAAAATACTGCTAACACCTATCTTCATATTGTCAGTGATATCTACATCAACCTTAGAACGTATGTTGAAACGCTCATATTCATTTTTCATATCAAGCACCCCTTCTTGAGAAAGGTAGTTTGCACCTACTGAATAAGAGACTTTTTCGGCCCCGCCCGAAACATTGATGCTGTGGCTCTGGATAAGGCCCTCCCTTAAAATCTCATCATACCAGTCTGTATTTACATCTGGAATATTAGGGTTTACACGGCTGCGTCCATAGCGTTGCATGGCATTAAGGATGTATTGAACATCTGCCGTTGAACCAGACTCATAAGCCATGGTGGTAAACTGCTCTGCATTTGCCATTTTCACTACATCTTGAGCTACTTGCACCCCGGTGTAACCATCATATTCTATCACCGGTTTTTGATTTCGTTTACCAGACTTGGTCTCAATGATAACAACGCCGTTTGCGGCACGTACACCATATAGATTGCAGAAGAAGATGCATCCTTGAGCACGTTGATGGATTTTATGTCCTTGGTATCCAGGAAGTCAATGTTTGAATAAAAGGCACCATCCACAACATAAAGAACGTTTGCGTTGCCAGCGTCATAGGTGCCCAGTCCCCTTATCCTAACCGTGGGTGAAGCACCAGGAGAACCAGATGATATGACCTGTACACCGGGAACCTTGCCCTGCATGGACTGCATCACGTTAGCGGTAGGTGTTTTTTGAATTTCTTCAGCATCTACCGTGGCAATTGACCCCGTAAGGTCTCTTTTTTTCTGTGTACCATAACCCACGACAACTACTTCATCCAGTTCAGAAGCCTGATCTTCCAGTACTATGTTATAGCTGTCCTGGTCAGTAATAGTAAGGGTAAAGTCTTGAAAACCTAGATAGTTTATATTGACTACATCACCTGTTTCTACCTCTAGGGAGAAATTACCGTCAAAATCTGTCACGGTATAGGTGGGTTTGTCAACCACTTTAAGTTCTGCTCCGGGAAGCGGAACATCTCTGGAATCAGTTACTGTACCTGTAACGGTCCTAGTGTCCTGAGCCCAAATGTTCGCAAACGTTAAAGTAAGCAGAACCAGTAGGCTAATTTTTGATTTCATATGCGCTGATTTGAATAAATTTTGTTTTGAGGAGCTAATTTATCAGTTAGAAACGCGCATGTTATTACATAACTATTACATCAAAATGTTAATTTTAAATCAATTTATTGATAATCAAGTAATTAATAATATTAAAAATTAATTACAACGTTTTCGAATACGATGGTTGATGTATCTTTGATGTAGTAAAATTGTGTTAAATTAACCTTTGAAGTAATTGAGGTTAATAATTTGTTATTAGAAATTTTGATAAGTTTTCATTAGAATCCAGCTGAAGCTTTTTGCGTAGCCGGTACCTGTGTATTTCTACTCCCCTTACCGAAATTGACATGAGCGGTGCAATCTCCTTAGAGCTTAAATTCATTTTGAGATAGGCACATAACTTAAGGTCTTTTGTACTCAGTTTTGGATATTTTTTCAGGAGGTCATGAAAGAAATCATCATGCAACTCATTAAAATTTTCTTCAAATACCTTCCAGTTATCCCTACCTTCAAGTACGTGATTTATCTTTGATTTTAGGTTTTTGATCTTGTATTTGTTTTCCTGCCTATTTGCTATATCATCAAGTTCATTCTTAATCTCGATGAGCGTGCGGTTTCTTTTTGCGGCTTGAAAGGTGGAGTTTGCCAGTTCTTTTCTCTTGTTCTTTATTTCGTCCATGAGACGGTTATGCTCTGCTAACTGGGTCTTCCTTTCTTGTTCTTTCATCAATTTTTGTTCAACCTCAGTGCGGTGCCTGTTAAGTTTGCGCTTATTGATTAAAAAGACAATATAGATGGAAAGCAGGATGATTGAGCCATAGATTAAAATCATCGTCGTGCTCGTGTACCATGGCCTTAAAATGGTAAATGAAAAGGTAAGGGGCAGTCCTTTTTTATTTGTTGTTGAGGACAGAGCATAGATATTAATGGCATATTTGCCCGAAGCCAGTTTGTTGAGGTGTAGTTCGCCATTATCTAGATATCCAGTTTCACCGTTGGAGAGTTCATAATAAAATATTTTTTGGTCAGGGTGGGCAGGTGAAACCTTTATATCAAAATTTGTACTGTTCTTGTACTCTATTTTAAACTGATCTGTGTTCACCATGTGTTTGTTTTCACTATCACTAATCTCGCGTAATAATGGTGCTGGTGATGCCGTGGTGTCAATCTGGTTGAGCAACTGTTTATAATTGATGGAGGCAAAGCCCTCGTTCATTGTTGCTAGTGCAATACTGTCGTTAATGGGGATAACCTTATCATAATTGTTTATCATGCGGTTTTCCAGCAAGGGTTCTACAAGGTACATGCTATCTTTTGCAAAATCTGTGATGATCATGCCCTTGCCCTTACGGTTCTTGAACCAATAATATTTACCATCTTCATTGAGCAATCCATAATTTTTGAGACGGCCCAGCTCTTTAAAGGGTTCAATCTTGTTTTTAATAGCATTGTATTTATACCATTTGCCGTCATT
>CEQG01032397.1_pt1 | contig 17402 bp, 15 predicted proteins | sample 350301 | NCBI WGS metagenome assembly CEQG01 (sample SAMEA2621242, study PRJEB7988) | marine metagenome | isolation source: saline water (ENVO:00002010), including | reverse complement strand
CCCGCGATCGCAACAATTGCCCCGCCTGCCGCGGGCCCGATGCTGCGCATCAGGTTGAACCCCATCGAATTCAGCGACACCGCAGAGGGCAGTTCTTCTCGACTGACGATGTCGCCCATGGTCGCCTGCCAAGATGGGTTGTGCAGCGCGGTGCCACAGCCAATAGAGAATGTGAACGCTAAGAGCAGCCAAGGCGTAAGCCAGCCCTCAAATGCCATAAAGGTCAGTAGAATTGAGACCCCGAACATAAAGCTCTGCGCGATCAACATGACCCGGCGGCGGCCAAAGTTATCGGCAAAGACCCCCGCCAGCAGCGAAAAAATCATGATCGGAAGCGCGACAGAGCCCTGTACCAACGCCACCATGTTCTGCGACTCCGACAGCGAAGTCATAAGCCAGGCCGCGCCCACCGCTTGTACGAGCCCCCCGAAGTTCGACGCCAGCGCGGCGATCCAGAGAGAGCGGAAAGTCTGGTTGCGAAAAAGGATTAGGGGCGAAATGCGGTCAGGCAAAACTAGGGGCCTCGTATAGCTGTCCCTATTCGATATGTGGTTTGCCCCCTAACTGTCGATACCCGCCCTGTTTTCCTGCATCGTCCCGTCAATGTCCAAATTGCAAAGCTTCGCTCACCACACCTGCCCGCTTCAAGCTCTCAATCTCATCGGCAACCACTGCAGCGAAGGCCTGCCCGACAGTGCTCAATGGCCGTCCATGGGGAACGAATTGTGCGATATCCCAAGTTATCGACGGGATCAGGCGCTGGACTGAAACCCGTTCCAAATCGATAAGTTGACGCGCCACAGGGTCAACGATCGCAATGCCTTCCCCGCGCTCCACGAGACGGACAATGCCGTGGATGGTCCGAAGCTCGGCGGCGATCGTGCGGTTGACTTGAATGGTCTCCATCATCAGATCGATCCGCCGCCGCAGTGGGCTGCCTTGGGACAGGTCGATGAACATCTCTTTGCGGAGCCGCGGGAGCGGAATTTCCCCCATGTCCTCTAGCGGATGCCCTCTCGGCAGGATGCATATCGCCTCGCAATGGGCAAGGGGCAGGGCTTCGCCGCCGAACGCCTCGGCGTTAAGCGTGATGCCAAAAGCCAGATCGCAGCGGTTCTCGCTGATCATCTGAAGCATTTCCGCCATGCCAACATCAGCAATTTGCACCGTGGCTTGAGGGTGCTCCTTTCGAAACTGGGCAAGCGCGTCCAACAAAAAGGTGTCGCAAAAGACCGGTTGCGCCGCGATCACAAGATGCCCGACCTGACCGCTGGCGATCGCCTTGGCTTCCTGCTCTAGATTTCGCAGCCCCGCGAGATAATGCACCACGTTCTGATGAAAGCTGAAGGCTTCGGCCGTCGGGGCGAGACGGTTTCGCTTGCGCTGGAAAAGTTTGAAACCCGCTTTCTCCTCCAAGGAGGACAGCAATCGGCTCACCATCGGCTGGCTCAATTCCAAATGTTCCGCTGCAAGCTTCATGCCGCCCAACCGCATATAGGCGTCAAAGGCCTGTAGTTCTCGTGTCTTGAACATGCCGCCCTCTCAGTATGCAATTTATGCAACTATCCAGCATCACTTGTCAAATTCCGCATACTATGGATGGTGGCCGCCATCCAACAGCTCCGGGTTGCCGGACAACATCTGAGGTACTCATGAAAAACATAATCGGAACGATTGCACTTTCTCTCATGGCAGTCGGTGGACCGGCGCTCGCCCAATCTTATCCTGAAAAATCTGTGACGCTTGTGGTCCCCTATGGCCCGGGCGGCGCATCGGATCTGGCGGGCCGGGCCTTGGCGGAAACGGCGCAGCCCTTTCTGGAACAGCCGGTCACGGTTATGAACAAACCGGGCGCAGGCGGCATGAACGGCGCGCGCTTCGTGTCCGAAGCCGATGCGGACGGTTATACGCTGCTGCTCGCCCGGGTTGGCATGGCACTGTCGCCAGCCGTGACACCGGGTGCTGCGGTGCCGTGGGACGCCTATACATTCGTCAGCGCGCTCGAAGCGACGCCGATGATCTTGGCCGTGCGCGGCGATGCACCCTATGACAGCGTTGACGAATTGATCGCGGCGGTCAAAGACAGCAACGGCGCGATGACCTATGCGGCCTCGGGTGCAACTGCGATTGACGGCTTCACCACCCAAGCCCTGCTGGCCGACAACGATCTTGACCCGCTGACCGCGGCAACGCTCGTGCCCTACAAAGGCGGCGGTGCTCTTGCGACAGCCCTGCTGGGCGGTCATGTCGATTTCGTCGCGATGGCGGCCGCATCCTTGATGCCCCATATCGAAAGCGGCGACATGAAAGCTCTGATGGTCTTTGCGCCAAAGCGCATGGACAGCCTTCCAGATGTGGCGACAGCCAGTGAGCTGGGCTACGAAAAAGCGGGCCAGATCACCGGGTGGAGCGCGCTTTACGCTCCCAAAGACCTGCCAGAAGACGTAATCGCCAAATGGCAGGACGTGTTGAGCCAAGTGGCAACCGACGAGAAATGGCTCGAACTTGCCGACCGTCGCGGTTCGATTTCCACCATCGGCACGGTGGAGATGCCCGACTACGCGAAAAGCCAGTACGAGCTGTTCAACGGCCTTGCCAAAGACTTCGGCTATCTGCCCCAGTAAGTTTTCGCATGCGGGCGTTACATCGCCCGCATGCCCCTTCCCCAGCCGGCCCCTGCGGTCTGCCCGATCTCAATAGAGGTCTCTGTTCTCATGAGGATTGCCATGCCGATGCCCGTTTTGCGGGGGTTGCTAGTCGTCGCATTTTTTGCGCTCTGCGCCTTCTATCTTGTCCCTGTCTATGTGCCTCGCCCGGCATTCATCCCCGGCTTCGCCCCGCCGCCTGACATGTGGCCACGCACCGTGTCGCTGATCGGCATCCTGCTTGGCCTGCTTGCACTGATCCTCGCGTTCCGCGGCGGTGCACCGGCAGAGGAAGCGGTCGAAACCGACGGCAGCTCGACCAAACGGATGGTGCTTCGTTTCGTGGGCCTGGTGCTCGCTTTCGGGCTGTTTCTGGCGGCGCTTCCGTTCGTCGGGTTTCTGATCGCGATCATCTTGCTGACCTTCACCATGGTGCTGATGACTGGTGAGCGAAACTACCGGGTTTGGATCGCACTGCTGTCGGTCGGCGGGCCGGTGTTCCTGCTTTTGTTCTTCAATTCCGCCTTGGGCACCCAGTTCCCAAAGGGCGCGTTGCTCAAGACACTCGGCTTCTGATCGGAGATACTGATGCTAAACGACGTTCTCTCTGCACTCTCGGCAGTTGCCACCTTGCAGAATTTTCTGATCATGACCGCCGGTATCTGGGGCGGTGTGATCGTCGGAGCCATTCCCGGCATGACGGGCACCATGGCCGTGACATTGGCGCTGCCCTTTACATTCTACATGGCTCCGGTGCCATCGATCCTCTTACTTGTCGCTTTGTACAAAGGGTCGACCTACGGCGGATCAGTGTCTGCGATCCTCATCAAGACCCCCGGCACCGCCTCGGCGGCCTGCACGGCGCTTGATGGCTACCCCCTTGCCCAACAAGGCAAAGGCGGCAAAGCACTGAACATGGCGCTCTATTCTTCGGTGATCGGCGACTTTCTGTCGAATATCTCCCTGATTTTCTTTGCTGCCCCGCTTGCCCTGCTAGCACTGCATATCGGCCCGCCTGAGTTCTTCATGCTGATGGTCTTTGCGCTGACAACCGTCGCTGGGGTGTCCGGCAATTCACTCCTGTTGGGCATGGTCTCTGCAGCCCTTGGCTTGCTGCTCGCGACGGTGGGCGAGGACCTCTATGGCTCGTTCCGCTTTGCCTTCGTGCCGGACATGCAAGCCGGCCTGTCGATCGCCCCGGTCCTGATCGGCCTCTTTGCGCTGCCCGAACTGATCAAACTGGTGGTCCTGCGCGCCGCGAACAAAGATGAGGCGGCACCCTTGGGTGCCCAGCATGTGACCCGCGACGAGTTCATGGGATCGCTGCGCAGCATTCTCAAAGGCTCCGTCATCGGTTCTATCCTCGGCGCGATCCCCGGCATCGGCCCCTCCTCCGCCGCCTTCTTCTCTTATGGCGAAGCACAGCGCAGTTCCAAGAACGGTGCGAATTTCGGCAAGGGCGAGCTTGAGGGCATCGCGGCCTCGGAATCCGCCAACAACGGGGCCTGCGGTGCCACCATGATCCCGCTGCTTGCCTTGGGTGTGCCTGGCGATGTGATCACAGGCGTGATGCTGGGTGCCTTCATGATCCAAGGTCTGACCCCCGGCCCGCTGCTGTTTCAGACGAACATGCATGAGATTTACATGCTCTTCATCGGCATGCTGGTCTCTTCGGTGCTTTTGTTCTTCGCAGGCAAGGTCACCATGCGGATGTTCACCAAAGTGGCGCTGATCCCTCAGACCCTGCTGACCCCCTTGGTGCTGCTGCTCTGTATCTTCGGGATCTACTCCATCGCCTCCAGCACCTTTGACGTGGCCGTTCTGCTTGTGATGGGGCTGGTGGGCTTTGGGATGTTCTTGCTGAACATTCCCGCGGCCCCCTTCCTGATCGCCTTCATCCTCGGCCCGATGATCGAAGAAAACCTGCGCCGCGCGCTGGCAATTTCGCGGGGCGATCCTGCGGTGCTGCTGTCGTCGCCCATCACATGGGTCTTCGCGGTGCTGATCATTCTTGTGCTCGGCCTGACGGTCCGCCGCGAGTTCCTAAAATCCAAAGAAAGACGCGTTCAGCAATGATTGACCTCAGCGAAACACCCCTTTCGTTTGACGACCTGACCGGTGATGCCGCCAAACATCTGGCGCGGCTGATCTCTTTCGATACGGTCTCCTGCAACTCCAACCGCGCGCTCATCGACCATATGGCCGATTACTTTGGCGATCTGGGCGGGCGGATCACGATCTTGCCAGACGAGACCGGAGCCAAGGCCAACCTGATCGCGGCCTTCGGTCCCGAGGATAAAGCCGGCATCGTCTGGTCCGGGCATACGGACGTCGTCCCCGCCGATGAGCCGGAATGGGAAACGGACCCTTTTCAGGCCGAGATCAAGGACAACAAGCTTTTTGGTCGCGGCGCTTGCGACATGAAGGGCTTCGCGGCCTGCGTCATGGCGGTGGCCCCGCAACTGGCGCAGGCGGTACTAACACGCCCGGTTTACCTCTGCTTTTCCTACGACGAAGAGGTCGGCTGTCTGGGCGCCCCCGCGATTGCGGAGCATCTTGCGCAGCTGCCCGTGCCGCCTGAGTTCGCAATCATCGGCGAACCGTCGATGATGAGGTTGATCACTGGGCAGAAAGGCAAGATCGCCATGCGCGCCCATGCCACGGGCACGGCGGGCCATTCGTCTTTCGCGCCCGAACATGTCAACGCGATCGAGTTTGCCTCCAAGGCGGTGGCGCGGATTTCCGAGCGTGGCAAGCGCTATGAGCAAGAAGGCCCCTTTGATCACGACTTCACCGTGCCGCACGCGACGATGTTGGTGACAATGATGCAGGGCGGTGTCGCGACCAACGTAACCCCGGACAATTGCACGCTGACATTCGAGTTGCGCTCGATCAGCGGCATGGAGCCCGAGCAGGATATGAAACTGCTGTTGGATGAAATCACGCGTGAGGTCACCGCACCCATGGCAGAGAAAATCACCGGCACCGGTATCCGCTTTGAGACGATCTTTTCCTATCCCGCCATGGGTGACGCACGCGAAACCGACGGTTTTGCACGCTATGCCACCCTTCTGCCCGCCTGGGGCGGCAAGGTCTCATATGGCTCCGAAGGCGGGGTGTTCGAAAAGATCGGCGGGATCCCTTCGGTGATCGTGGGGCCTGGATCAATTGGGCAGGCCCATAAACCCAACGAGTTTGTTGGTCTCGACCAGCTTGAAGAATGCGTTCAGTTTCTGAGCGGCATCATCGATTTCCTCGCGCAGGAATGACCCCTTCACGGGTTTGAGCTTCTTTCCTGCATGCCGCAACGATCACGCGGCATGCATTTTCATTTCGGCAATAATACCCGCTCATTCCACCTGCGATAGCAAAAGCACCTCGAACGTCACGCAGACCCGGTTAGCCCGCGCCGCCAGTGCGCCCCTCACCGGCGGACCCTCAAGACCCACGGAAATTGCGCTACGTCCATTCTCCCCCAGCAAAAGCACCTCGGTCGCAATATCCTTCAGCGCCGGCTGCCCCTCCAATTGCGTGCCGACGAAACTCCCCAGACCTTTCACCGCGCTCACAGGCAGGCCAGAAACCGCTGCGCATTTCGCTATGCCCTCTTCGATTACTTCGTTGGGCCGGATCGTACCAAGAGTGGCATTCGGTCTGTCCACCGGACCCGTAGAGGCTGGCCGAAACAAGGTAAACTCCGTCTCAGCATCCGGCGCGGTTTCGAGCATCGCTCCCTCGAGCAACCAAACATCGACAGTATGATCCGCCGATAGGATCGTTTTCTCCGCCAAAAGGTGCCCTGCGTGACAAGCTCCGTCCTCTGCGCGCCACATCCCGTGAATATGCGCGAATGCCGCTCCATCCCGCTGCCCCAGATGCGCACCGGCCTGTTCGATCACAGCATCCCGCAACACCGTCTCTTCGCTGTACCATGCCACATGGCGATCATCCGGCGATGGCGCAGGACGCACGAAGGTGAGCTTTGCGACAGGCAGATCGGTCAGATCAAACCAAGCACCTGCGCCATCAGCCGCCTCCGTCATCGCCTGTAAAAGCGTCGCCCCCTCGGCCAAGGTCACCCGGCGGTACGTCGCTCGACAAGACAGCGCGCTGACACGCGCCGCCGCAGCCGGCCCGGGGTGTTGCGCCAAACGTGCCTTAGACACCCGCGAGTTCTCCACGTTCGGCCAGTTCGGCCCGGATCAACTTCTTGGTGATCTTTCCATAGCCCGATTTCGGCATCTCCTCCCAAAAGACGACGGTTTTCGGCATCTTATAGCGCGGCACCTTGTCTCCCAGCCACTTGAGCAACGCATCAGCCTCAGGCGCCGCGCCTTTGGCGACGCAGACGGCGATCCCGACCTCCCCCCATGTCGGGTCCGGCATCCCCAGCACAGCGCATTCGCTGATCGCCGGGTGTTGCAGGATCTTCTCCTCGATCTCGCGCGGGTAGATATTGGAGCCGCCCGAAATATACATGTCGGACGCCCGATCGGTCAGGTAAAGAAACCCTTCGGCATCCATATGCCCAAGGTCGCCCGTCAGGAACCAGCCGTCGCGGAAGGCTTTGGCATTGGCCTCGGGGTTGTTATGATAGCCGGCAAAGACAGCCGGACCGATCACGGCGACCTCTCCGGTCTCGCCGGGCGCGACCTCTTTACCCTCGGCGTCCTGAACCTGAACCTGCATCCCCGTCCGGGCAAAGCCGCAGGTGCCGATCCGCATCACGGCATCATCTTCGGAGTGCTGCGCCGGGGGCAACACGGTGATATTGCCCGTCACCTCGCCCAAGCCAAAATACTGGACCAGAACAGGACCCAAAACCTCAATCGCGCGGATCTGGTCAGCGCGGTACATCGGCGCCCCGGCATAGATCATGTAGCGCAGGCTGGAATGGTCATGTTCATGAACCGAAGGATGTTCGACCAGCATTTTCACGATCGTCGGCACGGTAAAGGCATTCGTCACGCGCCATTTGGCAACCAAGCCCCAAACCTCGGCGGGGTCGAACTTTGCCCCGCCGGGTAGAATGGTTTTCACCCCATGTGCCACCTGCGTCAGCTGATGGATGCCCGCGCCATGAGACAGGGGCGCGACGACGATGGACGCATCATCAGGCCCGGTGCCCGGCATCAGGTCACAAAGATGGTTGGTGATGACAAAGGCCAACTGGCCATGCGTCAACACAGCCGCCTTTGGCTTGCCGGTCGTGCCGGAGGTAAAGAAGAACCACGCGGGATCGTCACGATCCACTTCAGCCACGGAAACCGGCACGTCCGCGAACTCCGCCACGAGCGTGTCGTAATCATCCTCTCCGGCCCCGCCGATCGCGACGGTGAAGGCAACATCCTTGCAAGCCGCAATATGGGCGTCGAACTCAGCCCCTGCCAGCAACCCTTTGGCCCCCGAAGACATGGCAAGCCATGCGACCTCTTCAGGCGTTTGGCGGAAATTGGCGGGCACCCAAACGCAGCCAAGCTTCCAGCAGGCAAAGGCCGCCTCGAACATCTGGTTGCAGTTCGCGGATTGCACGAGCAAACGGTCACCCTTGCGCATGCCATAGCGGTCGCGCAGAGCGGCGGCGAAGGCGGTGGCACGGGCTTCCAACGCGGACCAGGCCCAAGTTTCTTCGCCCCAGACCAGACCGATGTCTTTAGGGTGACGCCGCGCAGAGTCTGTCAAAAACTGCGAAAGGTTCATGACGCGGGTAGAGACAGGCTGCATCACGCCACCCGCTCAAGGATCGAGGCGTAGGAAGCCACCGCCGCCCCACCCATGTTAAAGACCCCGGCAAGTTCGGCGTCAGGGATCTGCATGCCGCCCGCCTCCCCCATCAATTGCATCGCCGCCATGACATGCATCGACACGCCCGTGGCCCCGATCGGATGGCCTTTTGACTTCAATCCGCCCGAGGGGTTCACCGGCAGCCGTCCGTCCTTGGCGGTCCAACCTTCGCGAATGGCGCGGCTGCCTTGACCCGGCTCGGTCAACCCCATCGCCTCGTACTCCAACAGCTCCGCCACGGTGAAACAGTCGTGGGTCTCCACAAGGCTTAGATCATCGAGCGTCAGACCGCTCGCCGCGAATGCTTGCTGCCACGCCCGCCGCGCGCCATCAAAGCGGGTGATGTCACGCCGCGACAGCGCCAGCGGTTCGTTGGTATGGCTGCGGGCGCGGAAACGGATGGCGCGCTGTAGCTGGGCCGCCACCTCAGGCGCGGCCACAACCATCGCTGCCGCGCCGTCAGAGACCAGCGAACAATCTGTGCGCCGCAGAGGGCCAGCCACAAGGGGATTTTTCTCGGACACAGTATTGCAAAAAGCGACATCGAAATCCCGCTGCATATGAGCGAACGGGTTTTGCATTCCGTTGTGATGGTTCTTTGCGGCGATCATTGCCAGTGCTTCGGATTGGTCACCATAGTGCTGGAAATAGCTGCCCGCGATCTGCCCAAAAAGCCCGGCAAAGCCGCCGCGCACCTCTGACTCTTCGCGACGGTAAGAGGCACCGAGCAAGATATCGCCCACCTCCACGCCCGGTGTGGCGGTCATCTTCTCGGCCCCCACCACCAAGGCAATCTTGCCCCGGCCGCTGGCGATAAAATCCATCGCCCCGTGCAATGCGGCAGAACCGGTCGCGCAGGCATTCTCGTATCGGGTGGCGGGCACGCGGGCCAAGGCCTCATTCCCCATGCCGACCAGCGCCCCCTGAAAATCCTGATCCGAGAAGCCGTTGTTGAAGACGCCGACAAAGATGCCATCCACGTCATCAGCCTCTACGCCCGCATGGGCCAAGGCCGGACCTGTGACCTCAGCCATCAGCGCTTCGGTATCGGGTGCTTCGCTTTTGCCAAAGGCGCTATGGGCCCAGCCCACGATATAAGGGTCTGTCATCGTTCATCCTCCTCCAGTACCGGCTGCGGCATCCTGCGCGCTAACCGGTTTTCAATTTCCCGCACTTCGCGCTTTAACAATTCCGCCAACTCACCATCGCGCGGCGGCAGCATTCGGCTTTCGATCGCGGCGATCGACATGGCGCCCGCGACAGAGCCGTCGGGGCGGCAAAGGGCCACACCGATGCCCCAACTGCCGGGCACGATCCGCCCGGGGTTCAATGCAAACCCCCGGGCGCGCGTCCGCGCTACATCGCTGCGCAAAAGTGCGGCGTCATACGCCGGGTAGTCGGTGGCCATTCGCTCTGCGTTGTCTTTGAGCACCATTTCGACCTCCGCGTCCGGCAGGGCGCTCAGCATCGCGAGCGACCCTGCCCCGATCCCCAAAGGATGCTGCGCGCCAGTCTCAAGCGCGTGCGTCCGGATCGGAAAAGCCCCATCTTCGCGATGCAGGCAAACCGCAGCTGCGCCGCGCCGCATGTTGACGAAGGCCGTGTCCCCGCTCACCTGGGCAAGCCGCACAGCCGCATCCGCCGCAATCTCCAACAACCCATGGCGCGGGGTCGCCAAAGTGCCGAGGACATAGCTTTCTTCTCCCAGAAAATAGAGCCGCGAGGCGCCATCCTGTTCCACCAGTCCGCGCCGGATCAGCGCAAGCATCAACCGCCGTACCGTCGGCTTGCCCAGACCCGAGGCCTCGATCAATTCCGACAGCGCCACCCCCCGCCCCGCTGCGCGCCCGGTGATCTGCAGAAGTGCTAATGCACGGTCCACCGCTTGGCTGCCGCTGGCGGGGGTCGCCTGATCTCCGCCGTTCATAATATGGACCTCTTACATCGGGATTCCGGGGTATGGAAACAAAGAACTGCGCATTCTTTCCTTGATTGCAAGAAATATCTTGCCCGAACCGGCGAACTCTGTTCCACATTATGGCTCAATGAGGGAGGAACTATTATGAAAATGATTTCAAAGGCGGGTTTGGCCGCAATTTTTGCAACCGCCGTCTTCTCCGGCGCGGTCAGCGCCGAGACCCTGCGTCTGTCGCATAACACCGGCGACACCACCACATGGCACAAGGGGGCCGAGAAATTCGGAGAGCTTCTGTCCGAGAAAACCGATGGCGCCTATGACGTGCGCGTCTTTCCCAATGCGCAGCTCTCCGGCGGCGACCAGATGAAACAGGCCGAGATGGTGGGCCGCGGAGCGCTCGACCTCGTCGTCACCTCGGCGATCAACGTGACCCCCTTGGTCCCTGAGATGGCCGTGTTCTCGCTGCCCTATCTCTATGCCAACTACGCGCAGGTAGACGCGACCACACAAGGCGAACCCGCAAAACTGCTCGAAGACATCCTGCGCGAAAAAGGCATCGAGGTGCTGGCTTGGGGTGAGAACGGCTTTCGCGAAGTCACCAACAACGTCCGCCCGATCAAGACCCCCGAAGACATGAAGGGTCTCAACATGCGCGTCGCCGGGCCGATGTACATCGACGTGATGAACGCGCTCGGCGCCAACCCGCAGCAGATGCAGTGGGGCGAGACGATGACCGCACTACAGCAGGGCGTGGTCGATGGTCAGGAAAACCCAATCGGGGCCGTGATCATTCCCCAGCAGGTCTTCGAGGTACAAAAACACCTGACCGCTTGGCACTACTCCTATGACCCGATCTTCCTTGGCGTCTCAACCGAAGTCTGGGAGGATCTGGACGAGGCGACCCAAGAGCAGATGCGCGCAGCCGCGACCGAAGCCATGCAATACCAGCGTGAAATCACCCGCGAAGGCACCGCCGAAGGCGTCGCATTCCTACGCGACAAAGGGATGGAAGTTTACGAGCCCTCCGAAGAGGAACTGGCCGCCTTCCGCGAAGCGACCAAACCCGCCTTCGACACTTGGGCCGCCAAGGTCGGCACCGACATCGTCGGTAGCTTCCAAGACGCCATCGCCGCGACACCCGCGAACTAAAGCCTAGGCGCGGCCCTGCAACGGGGCCGCGCCGATCCGGGGGAGGGTCAGAGCCATGCGATTTCTGCTGAACGAGTTTGAAAAGATCGTTTGCGCCGTGCTGTTTCTTGGCATGACGCTAATCGGCTTCATCAATGTCGTGGTCCGCTATGCCACGCATTATTCCTTCGCAGCTTCGGAAGAGCTGCTGACCAACGGCTTTTTGCTCCTGACCGTTTTTGGCGCTGCGATCGCTGCGCGGCGGGGGCAGCATTTGGCGGTCACGATTGTTCAGGATTTCCTGCCGCGCCCCGCGGCCCAGGCCGTGTTCCTGCTGTCAATAATCCTCTCGGTCCTGCTCCTGGTGGCTTCCGCTTGGTTCTCTTGGGCCACATTGATGAACCAGATCGGCAGCGGCATCCGCAGCTATGCGCTCGGCGTGCCTGCCTGGTGGTATCAGGTCGGCCTGCCTTTCGGCTTTGCCCTGATCATCATCCGGTACCTGCAACATGCCGCAGAAATGTGGCGCGCGACGCGCCAAGAACCGCGGGCATAATTCAGTGTTTGATATCTCCAGCATGGGTGCTGGCACCCAGATGATCGTCGCCTTCTTTCTGCTGATGGCCTTGCGCGTACCTGTAGCCTTCGCGCTAGGCCTCTCGGCCATGTATGCCATGTGGCAAATCGGCTTTGGCTTTGACCTCGCAGGCGATTTGATCGCCACCGGCATCGCAAAATACGCCCTGCTTGCCATCCCGTTTTTCATCCTTGCGGGGACTTTGATGGGCGCTTTAGGCATCGCCGAGCGGATGATCCGCTTTTTCCGCATCCTCATCGGCAACCTGCCCGGCGGCATGGGTGTCGTCGGCACCGTGGTCTGCCTCTTTTGGGGGGCGGTTTCGGGCTCGGGCCCTGCCTCAGTGGCTGCCATTGGCCCTATGATCATCAAAGGTATGGAAGAAGATGGCTACCCCCGTGCCGCGGCCGCCGCTCTGGTCTGTACGGGGGCTGCATTCTCCATCGTTATCCCGCCATCCATCGGGTTGGTGATCTATGGCGTCATCGCCGAGACCTCAATTTCCGCGCTCTTTATCGCAGCTATTATACCCGGCCTCTTCATGGGGGTGCTGATGCTAATCATCTTGCCCTTCATCAAGTCGGCCAATCGAGAAGGGTTGGATAGGCTTTCCCCCGCGCCTCCCAGCAACGGTTACTGGCGCGATCTGGGGCAGAGCTTTCGCGAGTCCTTCTGGGGCTTGATGACGCCCGTGGTCATCCTCGGCGGTATCTACTCCGGCATCTTTACCCCGACCGAAGCCGCCCTCGTCGCCACGGTCTATGCCATCGCAGTGGGCGCTTTTGCCTATCGCACGCTCACCATCCGCGCCCTTTACGACGCCCTGACCGAGGCTGCCTCCTCCTCCGCCGTTGTCATGCTGGTGGTCGCCTATGCCAGTCTGTTCGGATGGGTCGTGACGGTTGAAGATCTCGTCGGCCAATACTCCAGCCAATTGCTCGGCCTGTCGGACAATGGCGGGGTGATCTTGATGGTCATCATGCTGATCCTCCTGATCGCAGGCATGTTCATGGACCCGGTCACAGTGATGTTCATCTCCCTGCCGATCTTCCTGCCCGTAGTGCGCGAACTTGGTTGGGATCCGGTTTGGTTCGGCGTGCTGGTGATGGTGAACCTCGCCATTGGTCTCATCACACCGCCCGTCGGAATCAATCTTTACGTCGCTGCAAACATCACGCGACAGCCTTTAGAGCGCATTGCGCGTGCCGCCTTGCCGTTTCTGGCTATCAGCGTCATCGGCCTTGCCATCGTGGCGGCCGTCCCTGCCCTGTCCCTATTCTTGCCTGAGGTCCTGAAATGAACGATACCGTTGCTCTCGTTACAGGCGCTGCACGCGGTATTGGCCTCGCGACCGCAGCCCTCTTCCACGCAGAGGGCAGACGCGTCGTCATGCTCGACCGCGATGCGGAAGAACTGGCAGAGGCCGCAGCCACCCTGCCCGGAGCTCTGCCCATTACCTGTGACGTGTCGATCCCTCAGGAAGTCGCGCAGTCCATAGCAGAGGTCGCACAAACATGCGGACGCCTCGACGTTCTGGTAAATAACGCAGGCGTCGCTGACTTCGGACCCTTGGCCGAAACCGACTTCGCCCGCTGGCGGCGGGTTATGGCAACAAACCTCGATGGTGTGTTTCTGATGTCGCAAGCCTGTCTGCCCCTTTTATCGGTACGCGGCGGCGCCATCGTCAACATCGGGTCGATCTCAGGCTTGCGTGCCTCCACGCTGCGCATTGCCTATGGCACCTCCAAAGCCGCCATCATCCACCTCACCAAACAGCAAGCCGCGGAGCTGGGAGAAGTCGGCATCCGTGCAAACTGCGTCTGCCCCGGTCCTGTGAACACAAAACTCGCGCTGGCCGTTCATTCGCCAGAAATACGCGCGGCCTATCACGACGCGATCCCCCTCAACCGCTATGGGTCAGAGCGCGAAATCGCGGAAGTCATTTGCTTTCTGGCCGGTGAGCGGGCCAGCTATGTTACAGGCCAAGTTGTGGCCTCCGATGGCGGGTTTGACGCCACCGGTGTCGGCCTGCCAGCGTTGAGAAGCTGATCGTTACTGCGGTGCGCGGCCTTTAGCAGAATGAGACAGCTAACCCCGGCGCCTACGCCGGAGGTAGCTCTTTAAAGTCAATGGCCCAAGGTAGCTGCATCGACGCGACGCGGATCAGAGGCGCCAAACAGATAGCCGCTTTCTTTGTCCACGAGGATCGATTGGGTCGAGCCCATCACCGATTTTTCACTGACCTTATGACCGCGTCGCTCAAGCAGGCCCACCGTGTCGAGGTTGATCCCCTCTTCAATCCGGATTTCATCGGGCAACCACTGATGATGAATGCGCGGCGCGAAGGAGGCTTCGGCGATGTTCATCCCATGGTCGATGACATTCATGATGACCTGCAACGTGGTGGTGATGATGCGCGAGCCGCCGGGTGAGCCCGTGACCATGAAGACCTCACCGTCCTTCATCACAATCGTCGGCGACATCGAAGAAAGCGGCCGCTTACCACCTTCCACTGCATTGGCATCGCCGCCAATCAACCCATAGGCATTGGGCACACCAGGTTTGGCCGCGAAGTCATCCATCTCATTGTTCATCAGAATACCGGTGCCGTCAGCAACCATCCCGGACCCATAGGAGAAGTTGATCGTATAGGTGTTGGACACCGCGTTGCCATCCTTGTCCACGATCGAAAAATGCGTGGTCTGGTCGGACTCGTAAGGCGCGAGCTCTCCCGGCTTGATGCTGCTCGACGGGGTCGTCGCATTCAGGCTGATGTTCCCGCGAATATCCTCGGCATAGGCTTTGGAGGTGATCTCACTTAAGGGCACATCTACGAAATCACTATCGCCCAAGTATTCCGAACGATCTGCATAGGCCCGTTTCATCGCTTCGACCATAAGGTGGATCGTGTCGGCCGTGTTATGACCAAGGAAAGAGATCGGATAGTCTTCGAGAACGTTGAGAATTTGGATGATATGCGCCCCGCCAGAACTGGGCGGTGGCATGGAGACAATCTCGTACCCGCGGTAGGTGCCGCGCACCGGGTCACGCAGAACCGGCTTGTAATTCGCCATGTCCTCCACTGTGATGCGCCCGCCTGCCGCCTGCACCGCTTCAGCGATTTTGGCTGCGGTCTCGCCTTTGTAAAAGCCATCCGGCCCCTCATCAGCGATCTTCTGTAGAGTATCGGCAAGGTCGGTCTGCACAAGAGACTCGCCCGGCTCGTAGAAACCGCCACCTTCTTTATAAAAGATGGTCTCAGAACTCGGCCATTTCTTCAGCCGCCCCTCAAGTCCCTTGAGGCTGTCAGCAAGGCCGGGCGTGACCGCGATGCCATCACGTGCAAGTGCGATGGCCGGCTCAATCACCTCGGCAAGCGTCATACTGCCGTAGTTTTCTAATGCCATCTGCATGCCCGCCACAGTGCCCGGCACGCCAACGGCCAATCCTGTGAACCGCGAAAGCTCGCTGTCGGCGTTGCCTTCGGCGTCGAGATACATGTCCCGTTCGGCGGATGAGGGTGCCATTTCGCGGTAGTCTATCGCCTTGGTCTCTCCAGACTCGGCGTCATGCACGATCATGAAACCACCCCCGCCGATATTGCCCGCCCGCGGTAGGGTCACAGCCAGTGCAAATGCCACAGCAACACCTGCATCAACGGCATTACCGCCAGCCTTGAGAATATCGAGCCCAATCTGAGCCGCGACAGCTTCTTGGGCCGAGACCATACCATTCTCGGCATAGACAGGATGAACACGGTCGTTCCCGGAAAAAATCGCTGCTTCTTGGGCATGAAGCGCGGGGACAGCCAGCATAGCCAGGCATACCGCGCTGGTGAAAATCTGTTTCATCGAATTCCTCCCAGTTGCGTTTGCGTAGGGTGAGGCTCGCTGTTTCTCTTAAAAAGTGCAACTGGTAGGTAATGCTGACGGATTTCGAGCCCCTCCTCCGCATCCCTTAGGTGCTGTGAATGCGCAGATCGTTGCTCTGACGTTGTGTTCTTCGTCGACAGCATTCTGACTGCGATCAGCATGACCGAGGTCATCGCTGTTGGGATCATGTTTCTCGCCGCAGGGCAGGTGACCGGTTTTGTATATGAAAACCCGACAGACATTGTGCTGGCATTAGTCTTCTGCTGAATGCGGATGGATTTGGTCGGCAATTATCAGGAACTGAAAAGATAGATCGGGAGTTTGACGCTTGATGACTGAAACTTGGTTTCCACTCTTAGTCGGGCTTGTCCTACTGGTAGGCGGCGGGGAACTTCTTGTCCGCGGTGCCGTGCAAGCGGCGGAAAAGATCGGCATTACACCCCTTGTTATTGGCTTAACCCTTGTCGGCTTTGGCACTTCAATGCCTGAGCTTGTGACTTCGGTCCAAGCGGGGTTGGGTGGTTTCCCAGGCATCGCCTTCGGAAACATCGTAGGATCTAATATCGCGAATATTCTTTTGATCGCTGGGGTTTCCGCACTGATCTTTCCAATTGTCATCACTCGATCGGCCCTCCGCAGAGATGCTGTCGTGATGCTATTGGTCGCAGTGGCATTCGCGGTGCTGGCGCTACTGCTCCCGATGGGGCGCGTAGTGGGCGCCAGCCTGGTCGCTCTGCTCATCGGCTACATTTGGTTCGTGATTCATCAAGAAAGAGCTGGGCCGGACGGCGGGGCAATCGATGACAAGAGCGCCGCCTTGGCGGGAGCCGATCCCGGAATTGCCGCTACACACCGCCGGAACGGTCTGACGGTGTCGTTACTTATTGCTCTGGCTGGCCTGGCCCTTGTGGTGATCGGCGGTTACTTCTTGGTTAGCGGAGCCGTTGCTATCGCGCGCAACCTCGGCGTTTCAGAGACAGTTATCGGTTTGACGATCGTCGCAGTCGGGACTTCCATGCCGGAGCTTGTCACCTCCGTAATCGCCGCGCTGAAGCGGCAGGGGGACATGGCGTTCGGCAACATTGTGGGCTCGAACATTTACAACATTCTCGGGATAGGCGGGACCACCGCACTTATTGCACCGTCTCACGTGCCCGAACAGATCGTGCGTTTCGATGCGCCTGTGATGGTCGCCGTCTCCATGCTGCTTGTTGTCTTCGCTGCGACCGGTTTTCGAATTGGTCGCCGGGAGGGTGCCATTTTGGTCACGGGATACATTGCCTACGGCTGGCTGCTCTGGCCCTGAACTTCTTTAAAAAGCGAAGTAGGCAGAAACTCGCAGTTTGCTATCGCACCTTTGTATCGATTGGTTTTATGCGCAGCCCCCTTAAAACCCATAACCTCTAAGGCTTTGGCAAAGGCTTCTTCGCTGTGGAACCGCTACCGACCCAGATTGGCCAAACGGTAGAGCGTCGGCC
>CEQG01153449.1_pt1 | contig 17510 bp, 17 predicted proteins | sample 350301 | NCBI WGS metagenome assembly CEQG01 (sample SAMEA2621242, study PRJEB7988) | marine metagenome | isolation source: saline water (ENVO:00002010), including | reverse complement strand
CCCGACCTACACTGTAGCACTGTCCATTGGAAGTGGCCGCAAAGTAGCTTTTATTGTCGATGAGCAATGTAGTACCCTCCATAGGGGTTCCCCCTAAAGCCGTTTCGAACCATACGATATCCCCCGTGCTGTTGACACTGGTATTCAAATCGGTGATCATTGGATTTTCGGAACCGCAGAAGGTCGGGTTCATACCCATAACAGTAGGTGGTTCGAGATCGGACAGGGCCACAACGACTTGAATCCGGTCGGAACCCTCACAATTGTTGTCGGGGTCCATACTTGATATGAAATAATCCTCGCCATCGACAAGTGGGGTGTCCAAAGGCAAAATATCCATATCGGTCGCGGTCGCATAGAACAAGAGTTGGCCATTGGCCGACACCTCAATATCGGCCAACATGGGCGTGTTAGGGGCGAACATGCCAAGACAAAAGGTCTGTAATGCATCTGCCGTAGGGGTTTGGGGTATGCCTTCAACGGCAAAGTTTTCACTCAATTCAAAATCAAAGTCAATCCTGCACGGGGTCGTATCGTTCTGGGTACTACCGACCGTAACGGTATAGTTGCCTTGGGGCAGAGTCGCCAAGTCTATTTGGTAATCCGCCATACCTCCTGCAAAATTGATGGTATTGTCGATCAGAACAGCATGGGTCTCCTGCGAAATCACTTCGTAGCTGACCACGTAGCCTCCATCGGCCAACAATGGGGCATCCACCATGACATCGATTCGGGTGGCATCGCATGAATTGTCCACGATAAGGTCAAGGTCAATGGCAGAAGGTATTGGGGTTATGGTGACCGTATCGGTAATAACACAATCCAATGTAAGTCCGCTGGCCACTTCAAAACCAATGGTGTGATTCCCGGTCTCACTGATCTGATCGGCCGGTAGGGTCAAGGCGGCGTTTCCGGAATCGAAAGCAACGGCGTTCATCGTGAACGTGTTGGTGGTTCCACTGGGCGCCAATATGGTATAGGTAACATCATAATCGCCATTGGTCCTATCGAAGGAGGCATCAAAAATATTCGTCAATGAAACCGTGATATCCTCACCTTCACAGGTATCGATCACATCGGCCATAGGGTCGCTAACGATAAAGCTTATGGGGTCTACCTGTATATCGGGGCAGACTTCCTCCCCTAATGAAGTAATGTTCAATACGGTGACCTCGTTCAAGTTGGTGAGGTCTGCATCGATATTAAAAGATCCGGTTCCGTCATTTCCAAGGACCAAGGTACTGGTACTTTCCCTTGTAATTCCCCCTGAGGTCAGTGCGTATGAGATGTCATATGTCCCACTTTGGATCAGGGTATCATCGTAATCCGCGATGTTGACCGTGTATTCGGAGGATCCGTTACAATAATTGACGGCTTCCATGGTGGCCTGGAATGTCGGTAAAATTACGATGTTGACCGTTGTTCGCTCTACAGAACATACGGCATGGGCCGGAAATACCGTATAGGTAAAGGAGAATGTGCCCATCGTGTTTTGGTCACGTATGGCCTGTACATCTATTTCATGATCGGTCAGATCTTCCAATTGATCGGTATTCGGCCCTTCGGACCAAGTGCCGTTCATATCCTCACCGGCCAGCAGACCATCCAGGTCAAAATTGGTCAGGCCCGAAAGATCATCGGTGGTACAAACGATCAGGTCTGTCCCGACACCTGAGTTTGCCGGCCGCTGTACCTCCAATATCAACCGAACCTGTCGGCTGGGGCATGTATCCACTTCGGGCACGGTATGTGTAAATTCATAAACGCCGACACCGGCGGCTTGGGCATTGAAAATATTACCTGACAAATGGCCCGCGGCCGATGGGGTAACGGCTTCCCATAGCCCATTGAAATCTTGGATCTTACCTTGGGTATCGTCCCCAATAAAGCTATGTAGGTTTACCGCAGGATCGTCACCACAGGCATCGGCACTGCCATCCACATTGTCCTCACCGGGATAACCCCCCAAATTGATAGTGACAACGGCCGATTCATTACAGTCAGGGTTGGTATAGGTAAACTCATGAACTCCCGAATTCTTGACCTCCCAAAGGTTAACAATGCCGTTCACCTGGTCCAATGCAAAAAAATTGGCAGGGTCGGTAGTAGACCAAGTCCCCCCAGGTGCTGGTGATCCACCAAGGTTTGAGAACAAATCAAAATTTTGTGTGCCCGGGTCTTGGTCCTTGTTACAGACCGTAACCGTATTATCGGTTCCCGCACATTGCGCCGAAAGATTATGGGAAAGCCCTAACAGACATGCAAACAGTATCCAAAACAAGATGGGCTTGGACATTTTTTTGAAGGTCATTTTAACTTTTTTGAAAACTGTGTCATCATGATTTTTATGGTCTAAATGTAACTTAAATGGTGGCTTCGCTGAAAATTATGTTGTGAACGGCTTCAAATGTAGGGTAAATTTTACACAACACCCGGATAACTTCTTTCAATACAAATACAGTAGAAGAGGAGGTTTGTCAAGAATTTTGGCCCTGTTGCCATTCGATTGAATCAATCCCATATTCAGGAACAAAAAAATAGCGTAAAGTTTACCGAAATCATTTTTGTGCTTATAGATGATTCTTATATATGGGTATGTTCAATCCAGAAGATAAAACACACAGTAAATAACAAACTGTTTATATAGACCATTGTCTAAATCTTTATAAATATAAGGAGTCATGAGCCTTTTCCTTGAATTACTCGGCTGGATCGGCTTCCTTTGTTATCTTTTTCCTATTACAACCTTATCACGGGCAAATGGAATTCCCATCAACCTGTTTATCATTGGTATAAAATTGTGGGGGGCTCTTTGTGGCAAATGCAGCATTCTATGCTCCTTGGGCCGTACGCTTTATCAACCTGGCTCGGGTTTGAATGCCTGCTTTGGGCTGTATAGATTCATAAAGCACTAAAATGAATCATACAATATAGTTGCCCATCCCCTATAAATTCAGAGCACAGTTGAAGCGCAACACAATCTTCCATTATTTCTCCATCGTCAACTTGGATGGGTTTACACAAACCTAAACGACATTCAAATCGGTCCATCCAGCGGTAAACCCAAAGGTTTCCACACCATTATTTAGTCCTAAGTAAAATCTGACCAGTTATCTAGTTTTCATAAACCGATAATTCAATCTTTTTGGTCAAGCAATTCTTGAAGTGCCTCGATTTGATTTTGCTGCCTTAACAATACGTCTTGTTGTTGAAACAAGTAAAGGGTCAGTTCTTCAACTTTTTCAAGTAAAAGCTTGTCCATGTCCCCCAAGCTAAGCCCTTCGGCCCTGACCTCTTCCGCCGAAGGGACTTTAGGCAAGTGACCATGTTTTCTGATGTATTCTTTGAGTTCACTCAAGGATAATAGGTCATAGTAATCCAGAAATACATAATCCGGCCAACTGCCATTTAATTGAACCTGTACTTCTTCCGCAATCAATTTACCATTGACCGCCATTTTAAAACCACTAGGAACCACTGTTGTCCCAATGGCAACCTCACCGGAATAGTGGGCAGTGCCATTGTCCTCATCCCATATGGAACCATACGGAATATTAATAAATGTTATGGTAAAAACATCCGTGCCCTGGAGCGTGCCATTTAGAATATAATCCACCTCAAAGGTATATGTTCCCTTAACAGGTTGCCATATTTCATAATCCCCGCTGATATCCACGAAGGCAGCATATGGGGCAACCCCTTCGCTTTGGGAATGTATAACCGACCCTTGATAACTTACCTCAAAAACTACCTGGTCTACAGTATAGCTGTTCACAGCTTGTAGGTTCAAGCTCCCAATATCCGCCAAATTCCAGATCATACCATCATTGATTTGCACCAATACCGTGTCCATTTCGGCATCAATGAGGTTGTATGTACCCTCGGTCATTTGACCAATTGACATCATGGGCAAACAAAATAGCCCGATATAAAATGTAATTCTAAGTTCCCTGCCAGTTCCAAACACGAACCTGAAACCCTTGAACAACTTTAAGGAACAAGGTCGACATCCCCCGACTTTATGACTGTTACGATTCATTATCAGTAGCTTTATATGAAACATTCATGATTTTGTAAGAAAATACATCTAAATATAAATGTTTTATCCTAAAGGTGTCCTGTTCTTCCCAGATTTTCGTTGAACAACGAAACATATGAAATATTAGGTATTGTAACATGGCCTGCAATGGTAGTAAAACATAATTTATACGGGTTCCCCAGTACAGATTAATTAACCAAAGGGCCATAACCTTAAATGGCTAAAGATTGTTCCATTACGACCAGTTCTACATCCCACCCCATTTTCTCCCGAACTTGAGATAATCACATAATGTTCTCTAAAACGAGTATTACCTCTGGTTGGGCTTGGAGTCTGACTATTGGGAAGACCAGCCATCCATTTTATTTGGCAATGACCTTACGGCTTCCGTCTCTTTTTAGGACAACGGAGTCCTTATATACTTTCATCACCTGAATACTTTCAACTGTCGTTTTTTCCCTTATCCTATGAAGTTTACCGTCAATTTTGATCAACGCCATTTTTTCCGATCTGGAATCTGCTTGCAGGTATCCGTAATATTGCAATTTGGGCCATTGGGTCTTTGATGCTTTGGCCACCTTGGGAGCAGTGTTTTTTTGGACCCGGGGTCTGGTTACTTTATCGGTTACCTTCAGTTTTCTCTCCGACCGGTACTCTAAAAAAGGATCTCGATCCAACACGAGCAATTTAAAGGTATCCTTTTCAAAATAAGGGATCTTTGCAGGAGTGGCATTTTCCACAAGATTGCGGACACCTTCGGATTCCTTTCCCCATATGGAAAAAGCCCTCTTGAGCACAAAGACCCAGATGACCAACACCCCCAATAACAGCACCTTGTTCATTATTTTCCTCTGTTTCATTCTACCGTGATGGTTTTAACGACACTATACTGACCTATGTTGCCCGCCTGGTCTTCCATACGGACCCTCCAAAAATATTCTCCGGGGTTCGAAAACTCATGCTGCCTTTCCCCGCTTCCGCCCGCAACCGTATATGTTTGTAGTATGGCAGAAAAGTCCTCTTCCGTTGCAATCTCCAACAAACTTTGTAACGGGGACTGCACCGCACCGATATCTTCTGGCGAACCCCAGGAAAAATCCACGATGGTACCTACTGTCTCTGCATCGTTGGGAGAAATCAAGGATGGCTGGTTGGGCACTTGGGTATCCAACAAAATCGTTCGATTCGAGAAAGGGGTCTCACTGGTCTCATTTACCCCCTTGACCGACCATTTAAAGGCTGCATCCCCATCAAGTGTATTGGCATCCAAAGTGAAGGAGGTACTGACAAGTTCATCCTGTTGCAAGGTCACCGAACTATTTCCTCCGATGGTCTTGGTTACTTGAAGACTATAGGATTCGGCTGCCTCCAATACAGACCAATTGAGAATAATAGTATTGTTTCTAGTATAAAAATTATCTGATGGGGTGCTTAGAAAAACATTTTGTACGGAAAGGTCATTACTGGACTCGACCAAGAAACCTTCCGGAAAAGTATAACTTGTAGTGTAGGCGAAATTTTCGCCACGGACGCGCCATTCAAATTCTCCCGAAGGAAATGGTACGCTCAACGATGTTTTCCCCACCAATGAATCCAATGTCATCTCCGATGTGTTGGATCGCGATACTTGAACCCTGTAGTTATCCGCCCCTTCCAGACCATTCCACATAAAAGTCACGGTATTTCCAGAAATCACCTCATCTTGGGTAGGGGTTATGATAGTTATAATATCATCCGAAATATCCTCCTCAAAAATATCGTCGCAGGATGTGCATACCAAAACAGCAGCCAAACCAACCAATAGATTACTTATTCTTTTCATAGTTCTGAAATATTAGAAGGACCTTTAGTTCCTTAGTTCTTTTATTGAAGTTTTTCTCCGTAAAGTATTGGATACCCACCAGAGAGGAGACATCAAAACTTTTTTCATATGCGTACACCACCTGGGATAGGGAGGAATAGTCTCCTTGTAGTATGAGTTGATTGGTAACCACATCAAAACCTTTGGTCTGCGAAAAGTGGGTTTCCTTGAGCTCTGCTATGCTTACATCATCATAATTGGTGGCGAAATCCAAAATGGATTGCTGTGCCACGCCGGGATCAACATGTTGCTTCCCGATGACGCGATCATAGCGTTCCAACTGTCGCTGCAGGTCCATAGACCCCTGCCCGGACATTCGCATAAACTCCAACTGCCCACGTACCTCTTGCAATTGTTGGTAGGCTTGTGCGGTCACCTTGAAGGATCTTTTATTCGCAGTAATCAGCAAGAGCACCAACACGATGGAAAGCGCTATCAACTTTTGTTTATATGAATACCTTTCAAACATCTAATCGATTTCTAGTTTAAGGGAAAATGTTTCTTTATCCCCATCAATCCGGTTCAAACGCATGATCTCGATCTTCGCGACCCAGGGAAATGTCATCAGTTGCTTTACCCATTGGTTCACATAATAACTGTTGTTGGTTTCCCCTGATACCAAAATCATATTGGATTGTAGGGAAACCGGCTCATTGGACTTTACTTTTTTATCCAGGGGATTGACCTCAACATGGTTCAACAGCACACCTGATGGTGTTGTCCCTATAAGTTCGTTCAAGTAGAAGGATAGGAAGTTCTTATTGGACACCCCCGAGTTTTCAGCGATAAAGCGCTTGTTGGCTAAATCTTCCTCCATTTTTTTAATCTGGGCATAATTGTCGGTAAAGTGATAGAGCTGTTCTTCACACCTTACATATTCTTTATTGAAATAGAGTAGCAACAGATAACTGCCCAAAAGGGCTGACATAAAAGCAACAAGTCCGCTAACGGCCAACAGCTCAAAAATCTTTTTGCGTTTATATTCCCTCTTATCGCCCCATAACATCCCTTTTTCATATTCGATACGTTCGGAAGGATGCAAATAGTTGAGTACGGCGGCCAACCATACCAATTCACCGCCTTTTACCTTGTCGTTGCCCAGCGTATAGGTTCCTTCCCCTGCATCATTGGATAGCATCTCAAATTTCACAAGGCTTCCATTGGAGAAGGAAAGTTCACCATGTTGGGTCCGTATCTTGTCTTCTTCAATGATTCCCGAGCACTCCCCTACCACAAAGGGACCTATGCTATAATCCACAAGATGGTATCCGGCCCCTCGCAATTGTCCAATATGCTGATCGACAACTTCCTTCCTGCAAATGGACACAAAGTTGTGCTCATTGCCGTGGAGTACATAGCTGTAAAAATCTTCCGGCCGAGCGTTAAAAAGTACCTGTTTTAAGTATTCACCTTGGGCCTTGACCATTCGATTGATGACGCCTTTGTTGGAAAAATTTAGAATCACCGGAATCTTTTTAGGAATAGCATTTTGGACCTCCAGGAAATTGCTACACTCAAAGGTTCTGGACAATCGAAGTTCTCCGCTCTCTTTGCGAACGAAGCCGATATGGAATCGCACTGGATTTCCGAGAACAACGCCTATGACCGCAAATTCCTTCGCATCAAGAAGATTGATATTTTTGATTTGTGCCAACATCAATAGACAACTGTAGGTTTTATAAATACATGGAGCTTGGATTTGCTATTGCTCTTTCTTCTACTACTGAAAAACCATTTCAGCACAGGTATTTTTGACAACCCTGGGGTTCCCGTGCCCGAGTTTTGTTTATCCAGTTCGTCCAATCCCCCCAAGAGTATCATCTCGCCGTTAAGACAGCGAACCATGGATTCGAACTGCTGAGTTGCTTTGCCAGGAGGAGCGTTCTCCCCTTGTCTTCCCAAGAAGGTGCTGCGTTCGACAATAATGTTCAATGTAATCTGTTCATCCTTGGATACAAATGGTCGTATGTTCACACTGAGGTTGGCATCCGTTGACTTCCATTGGCCCGATTGGAGGACATCATTGCCCAGACCACTATTGATCAAGCGATTGTTCTGTTCAAAATAGTAACTGGTCTCCCCTATGGACAGTTTGGCATCATGCCCGTTCAATGTGGATATTTTTGGTGTGGATTTGAGGTTGATCACCGAATTGTTCTCCAAGGCCCTTAGGTTGAGATAAAAATTTTCCGTGACCTTCCCCAAATTAAATATTCCAAAACCGTTAAAAGCATCAATCAAGGAATTCACCGAAGTACTGTTGGCCTGCACATCCGTAGTGGGGAAAAGAACACCCGAGGTAGTTCGGGGCTCACTGTCCAGACCTGCCTGTATGCCTGTCTGTACCTCACTGGATTTTTGATACTGTACGATAAGCACCTCTATCAAGATCATAGGGACCACCACATCGATTTCCTTTACATATTCCTTGATTTCCAATATTCTGGGTCGCGATCCGGAAACAACAAAGCCGTTCAGCTCCAGAAACTCCTTGATCTCAATATTTTCCAACAAATCTTGAGGGAGGGTCTCCAATACCGTCTCAATGGTCCGGTTTTCCAGTTGTATCAATTCCGTACTCCGCAGTCCTTCTACATTTTGGTCCCCGATCAGGTAAAAATCCCCCGACTTTTTATAGGTAAATACCTTCCCTTTGAACGCATGGTCCAAAAGATCATCAAAAGTCATCATTTCTGATACCAGGGTAGTGGTCAAACCATCGGGGCGATTGTACATAAAATAGTTGATATGGAGCTGCTCGGCCACTTCGGCGATCAGGGCCGTGATATCGGCATCGAATGCCTTAATGCTCAAAAAGCCATTTTCCTGAACTTTCACTTCGGCAGAGGACTCGAGACTGGCCAGTGACACTATCCCTTTTCCCTTGCTTTTTGGGGATAAGGCATTGTTTTCCATATCCAATGCCTTTTCCAAATAATAAAATCCATTATCATCAATGGTCAGTACCATCTGATTAGATCTGGCCATCATTTCCACAACTTGGGCAAAGGGCCTGTTCAATATATAAGCGGAGACCTTTTTGTCCCGAAGCGAAGGACCGATCACCAAGTTTCTCCCCGAAACATCCGTGATTTTTTGGGCCACGTTTTCCAATGCCTCATTGGACAGTTTGACGGACAAAAAATCATTTTCTTCATTGTAGGACACCTCTATTTCCTTTGGCTTGGGAGGTTCTACAACAGGCCTTTCCTCTTGTTTCTTGGTAAACACGATAATTTCATTGACAATTTCGACATCGACCCTGTACTTGTTGGCAATGAACATAAATACATCCTTCACAGGAATCTCAAAGAAACTGCTCTCGACCATATTGGTAAGGTCAGCATCCGCACTAAGGTTGATTTTGTGTTCCAGGGCAACCGAATTCAAAAACTCATAAATAGTAAGTCCCGAGATGTCGATGGTGATGGTTTCCTGCAGTTCGGGATGATCGTTTGCATAGGCATTGAGCAAGGCCTCGGTCTCCGTTTGGGAGTGACCATGGAAGGCCCAGATGAATATCGTTAGGTATACCAAGTATCTTTTCATATTATGTTCTGATTAAAAGCGAATATATTTCCTCAATGGAAGTGCGCCCGTCTGCCAATAGGTCGAAAGCTTTCTGTGAAAGCGTAGCGTAGTCATAATGGATATGCTCCTTCAAATTTTGGGGATGTTCCTTGATGGCATGGGCGATTTCCGGTGTAATGGGCAACACCTCGTAAATGGCCACCCTACCCTTGTATCCCGTATAGTAACAATCAGGGCAGCCGCTGGGTGCACAATAGCCCAAAAGCGGACTTGGGAGACGATAGTCCATGGGAAAGTCCTTACGGTCAAATGGGATTTCCGTTTTACAGGAATCACATAATTTCCGCAATAAGCGCTGGGCAATCGAAGCGTTCAGGGTCTCTGCAATATAAAAAGCGGGAACCCCCATATCCACTAATCTTGAAATGGTCCCAATGGCCGAGTTGGTGTGGATCGTGGAAAGCACCAAATGTCCTGTCAAAGATGCCCTAATGGCCATTTGGGCCGTTTCCGCATCCCTGATTTCCCCTAACATGATGATATCTGGATCTTGTCGCAAAAAGGATCGTAGGGCACTGGTGAACCCCAGGCCGATATCCTCTTTTAGCTGTACTTGATTGATTCCCCTCAAGGTATATTCGATGGGATCTTCAACCGTGACTATATTTCTTTTGCTATCGTTGAGGACCTTTAGTGTGGCATATAAAGTTGTCGTTTTTCCAGAACCGGTGGGACCGCTGATCAACACCATCCCATTGGACTGTCTTATGGCCTCGGTATAGATGTCATATTGGTCTTCCTCAAAGCCGACCTCTTCCAAGTTCAGGTGTGCCGTATCCTTCCCCAATAAGCGCATTACGGTCTTTTCTCCGTGCAAGGTGGGTAAAATGGATACCCTTATATCGAACTCCCCAAAATGTATCCTACCATCTTGAGGCAACCGTTTTTCCGTAATGTCCAGATTTGCCTCTATTTTAATTTTATTGATGAGCTCTAGATAGGATTCCTTTGGCACCTTATATTTTTCTATAAGCAGTCCGTCGATCCGAAAACGTATCCGGGCATCTTCCTCATAGGCTTCAAAATGGATATCACTGCTTCCGATCGACTTGGCCTCCAAGATCAGGTCCTCCAAAAAGCCACGTTGGGCCGTAATTCTACCCCCGGGGGATTTCAATGCGATATCCTCCTTTCTGTAGTACTCAAACAGTGCCTTGTTCAACACTTCCTTGGCCACCTCACAAAACATGACCTTCTTGCCCAAGTAAAGCTGAAGTTCCTCCAAGATGGCATCCGTGGGCCTTCCGATTTCTATGAAAAGTTCCAAAGCATCCGCGGAGTCATTTTTGGGTACGATGCGGTAATGGTGGGCCAAATCGGCATTAATGATCTGCCTTAGTTCTACACCTATTTCGATATGTTCCAAAGGTTCCAAGTTTAGTATAGCCTAGGTTAGAAAATAATCGTCCGTGAGGCCCTCCATGATCTTGTTCCCGATAAGGAACAAGGAAAGAAAGCCTGCCAAGGGAACCGTCCTGTATCGGGGATAGATCGTTCGCATGAGCAAAAAAAGAAGCAGTGAAAAAATCATGCCCATTACAAAATACTTGATATAGCCCCTGAACGAGAACAACGGTAGGACCCCGATCAAAAACAGCACATCCCCCCACCCTATCATCTTGTCGATCGGATTGACAAAGGCCCTTTGCTTAAAAGAAAAATATAGGGTCACCACGATGAAATTCAATAGCAGGAACCCCAAGGACCACAACCAGTCCCTGTAGGCAATACTTCCCCAATTCAAGCTCAGGGACAAACCGAAGATCAACAACGGGAGCACGACATGGATCATCCTCATTTTTAAATCCTGATAGACCACCAAGGCCAGAGCGACCATTAATACTATTTGCAGCACCATCCCGATCAATCTTTAACCGATTCCACCAACAACTTGTTCTGATCGATCTCCCAGGTATTGAAATTCCCGTCACCATCAAAATCCGAAAGGGATACCGCCCGTGCCTTAAAGGAATTTACCGAGGCCTCGATAATCTCTATCCGATAGATGGCCTGTCCCCCTTCGTTGATCGTAGGGGCGTGCTCGAAGCCCAAGGCCTCCAGATCATTGGAATATTTGGAAAAGCGGTAAAAATGGCTCTTTTGCAGGCCATACAAATGATTGAGCATACTTTGCGCCTCTATAGCCTTGGCCTGAGCAATGACCGAGGTTTGGTTGGGAAGCACCAATAAGATCAATATCCCTATAATGCACAGGACCACCAAAAGTTCCGACATGGAGTAGGCTTTGGCCCAAAGGGTTTTGGACGATATTTTCATTATATTATGTTTTGGTTTCATTCTTATCATTGTTGTAATATTTTGCTTAAATCGAACATGGGCGAATACATGGCGATAAGGACCACCCCAACAATGGATCCGATGATCACAATGATCAAGGGCTCCACCACCACCCCTATCATTTTGGTTTGGTGCTGGGTTTCCTCTTCGTACTGTAGGGCCAATCGCTCGAACATCTCATCCAAGGTGTTGACACGCTCCGCAACACTGACCATGGAAATCATCTTAAAATCATATACCGGATGTTTGGAAAGAGCCGTTGACAACTGTTCTCCCTTGGACACATCTGCTTTGACCCTTTCCAAACTGGATTCAAATGGATAAAACCCTATCATTTTATGCACCAGTTCAAGGGAGGTGATCAGGGGTGTCTTCGCTCCCAACAAAAGGCTCATCGATTGGCAAAAACGGGTCGTATAGACCTGATGTACCAATTTTCCCAAAAAGGGAACCTTTAACAGGGCCTTGGCGCGGAAGGCTTTATAGGCAACGTTCCTTCGATACAGGTAATGGAGGGCCAACAAAACCGTGAAGGTTAGCAAGGAGGCCACCATGATCCCAGTGAAATTTTCCGATAGCACAATAACTTTTTTGGTCAATGCGGGCAGTTCCTTTCCAAATTGCCGGAATACGGATGAGAACATGGGCACCACATATTGCAGCATAAAATAGAGCACTCCCAAGGTCAACATCAAGACAAAGGAAGGGTAAGTAAATACAGAGATCATTTGTCTTTTGGTCTTTACCTTTCTATCGAAGAATTGGCTCAATTCATTGAGCACCTTACCAAGCTTCCGTGTTTCTTCGCCTATTTTGATACTGTAGTACTCATAAGGTGAAAACTTCCCGGAATCTTTGAAGGCCGCATAGAGCGATTTTCCTTTGATCACCTGCTTGGTAATATCTGCAATAAATTCCTGGTGTACCTTTTTCTTTTGCTGATTTTTCAAAATGTCCAGCGCCTGTCTAAAGTCCACTCCTGAATTCAATAAAGTGGCAAACTCCTTATAGAACTCCACTTTGTTCTTATTGGAAAATCCCTTATTGAGTTCCAATTCCAATAGTTTGGTTACTTTTCCCTCTTTTTTTACAGCCGTTTTTGGCCTACTGGATCGATATGTGGATATATCAACGCCCATGGCCATACATTTTATTGATTTGGTCTGCAATCGGGGTTTCCATCACCTCGGTCATCGTAATGGGTATCCCTCCCAGTTCGGTCTCCAATCTGAGCCTCGTGCCCCATTGATTTTCTTCCCAATGAAATGCGGTAATTCCGATAGCAAAGGTATCCCGCAGCACATCCGTCCGCTCCCGCACTACCCTATGGGCAAAAAAGTGATACTCATGCGTCCTTCCTTCCTTAAAACCAAGTTTTATCACATTGTCTTCCATAGCCTCTATCTCATGGGCATGGAATAGATCGGAAGCCAGTATACTTTTGAACTGATTGTACTCCATCTGCTCCTGTGCATAATCCCTATAGGCATACAATTGCTGGTTCAGCTGTACATAAATGGCATACATCATTCCCATGATCAGGGAACTGACCACCATGGCGATCAAAAGTTCTTGGACCGTAAAGGCCTTTCGATATATCTTGTCACTATTGCAGTACCACATATTCATATATTTTTTCATCATTGGGCAAACGCACGGTAAACTTGATATGATACGCTTCGACCCCTTCCATTTTCGACACCTCTTTCTGGATGGTATATGTGGGAAAGGTAAAATCCTCATGCTCCGGAAACCGTGTTCCTTTATCTGACCATAACAGTTCCTTGACCTTTTGTTCGGCCTCATAGAAGGGCAAGGCCCTATCACTCTGTAGAACATTCACATAAATCACCAGTGCAATTCCTAGACAGACTGCTACAATGACCATTGCCATAATGGATTCCACCAAAGAGGCGGCCTTTATGTTATAGTTTTTTGATGATGCCATACGATCCTATTATATTGTCGTCTATCATAGTCCCCAGAAAACCAGGGTCCAAAGCTTTTTGGTCCACACGGCCATCTTCAATGTAATTTTCATAGGATGAAGCCTCGGTCTTCAGATAAAAGTCATGGGTAAACAGGGAACCGATCACCTGTCCTTTAAGCTCTGTGCTCCCCTCACAATACACTTCTCCTATGACCTCAGCATCTTTTCCTATGGTTATCCGGTTAACCCCGGGTTTACCCCCGACAGTGCCCACCAGAGCGACCTTGCCCAACACCTTGCTCCCGGATTCCAAATAAATCAATGATTCTTCGGGCTCCTCGAAATTGAGATATAGACTTGAAGGATATTCAAGGACCGCACCCTCTTGCAATATGATCTTTTGGGAAGCGGTCACTTGGACGCTGCCCACAAATCCTTTTTGAAAAACCACGATGGGCGCATGGATGACGATATCCTCCAATCGATTGTCCCTATGTATAAAGATGGAGTCCATGGCCTTGAGGACCACTTTTCCCTCCAATTCCCTTTCCAATAGTTCATTTTCCCTAAGATTTAGATACAGTGGAGCATTCCCGAATGCGTTATAGACTTTCTCTCCCTTTTTCAGTTCCTCGACAAAAGCGACCGTATCGGTAAGCCGCGCCGGAACTACAAAACCTGCCTTAGGTTTGGGCAGTTTATGGGTTGAATGCCATTGGGCACCCTCCAAAAAGGTAAAGGAACTAAAGGATTGGGAAGTGATATACCCTTTCTTGATTCCTTTTTGGGGCACATAGGCATCCCCTATGATCTTGGCCTTGCCCACCATCTGCAAAGGTTTTTCGCTATCCGCTAGGTATAGGGCCGGCCGCTCTTTATATTTTTGTCCGATAAGAACACTTCTTGAAACCGTATCCTGTTTTAGCGTGGAACGGACCTGAAGGACATGGTACAGCCCCCAAGGATGGGTTGTTGCCCTCGAAACGATACCATTATCGAAAAGATCGATATCATCGGAATCCCCGATGCTTGTAGGCCCCTTTGCCAAAAAATAGTTGATGGCCGATCGGTTGTTGGCCAAAAGTTCGGTCCGCATTTCCATTTGCAGGGCAAATAAGTTGGAATACTGACTGATCAGCAATAAGGCCGAGCAGCAGATACCAACGACCACACAGATCAAGATTGCATAATATATCGAACTGGCCTTAATCATTTTCCTTGGGCTTTTTACGTTTTCCTTGAAACAGGCGCTTGAAGAAACCGGGCTTTTTTGGCTCCTTTTTTGATGGTTTCGCATTCTGTTGCTCGATCATCCGCTGTCGTGCCTTGGGACTAACCCTTCCATTGGCCTTTTTTTTCTGGAACAAGCGATGGAAAAAGCCTTGCTTTTCCGCAGTTTCCCTGTTATCTACTTCCTCGTTTTCCTTGTTCTTTTTGGTGAAGATGCGTTTGACCCATGAGTCCCTTTTGGCAAGGGAATCATTGCCGGTGGTGTCGATGGGGACCAGACGGCCCCGCTTATACCGGAGGGTATCCCCATGGGCATGGTCCACCCATTCTCCTACTTTGTTGCCCCTCCTATATTTTCCGTGCTCCAAAGCACTGCCCAAACTATCCCATTGCAAGAATTTTCCGTGCTCCCTTCCCTGCTTCCATCTGGACTTCGAGGCCAAATTGCCGTTGGGGTACCAAGTGGTCCACAGCCCCTCCCTAAGGCCTTTTGTATAGGTGCCCTTTTCGGCCAGTTGATTGTTCGGATAATATCTGATGTAGTCTCCATCCAACAATTCCCCGGCATAATTGTCCTGGGAACTGTGCACACTACGGGTCTTGTACCAATAATAGGTACGTTTTGTTTTTGGAACGGGAGTTCGATCCGTGACATGGACGATCTCTCGAAAGCCATCTTCATTGATCACCTTTCTATTTAGGGACATTTCAGGAGCCTGTCCCCGTAGATTCAGCGGCACCCATATCAAAAGTACTCCCAGGGCGAAGATTGCCCAAGGATTGTGAATACGCCAAAAGTCTTTTATAGGAATTAGATGCATAGGTAGGTTGTTGTAGGATTTGGGATGACGTTACTATGATCTTGTGTTCATATCTTGAATTTTTGGAAGGTGATGACATTTCCCTTTTTGGAACTACTGATCGTATTGAACCCGGATGGGGTATATATTCCTTTGAACAAATATTCACCTGTAGCATTGAGCTGTTTCAAATAATCTTGAAACGACCGATCATAAAGGGCTGTATAAATTATCGAACGCTCCAATTTTAAGTTTTTATAAGCATCCGTTTTTATTTCATATTCCGCGGAGAGTCCATTGTAGTGTCTGGATTGACTATAGAATCCATAGCGCTTGTATCTTTCTTCGGCCACCACAGCTCCCGTATCCTTGTCCAACACATAGAAGTCACAATAGTTTGTGCCTTTGGTGGAATTGACGGACACCCCAATAAAGGGCTGGTAAACATCAAATGACAGATACCTGTTGGCACTATTGATATAATGGAGGCTGGTATCCTCCAGGGTATGTTGCTTTTGCCAAAGGAGATTTCCCTTCATGTCGAACTTTTTGATCAGAATTCCCGAATCACCCCGTTTTGGTTTGATACCGGCGTAGATATAAACCGTATGATCATAAGGGTCGAATTTAATATGTCCCTTCGCATTGTCAGTGGCAAAGCTGTAGTTGTCCGTATCCGTGGAACCGACAGTATTTCCCAGGCCGTATCGTTTGACGACCGTGGTCGAGGTAAAACTGCCGTTTTCCAGGTTTGCGATGGCAAACTTATCGTTCGCCGGATCCAGTACTTCAATAGGAAGGTCATGGGTTTCGATGGGCTTTCCTTGATAGGAGAACCGAACCAGCTTGTATGTTCTGGTTGTATCATTACCTTCCACGACAAAGGAAGCCCAAAAACCGGAGTCGTCATGATCCAACACCCTGGTGGCCGAACTGTTCCAATAGCAGTTTTCCGGCGTTTCTATCGAATGGACCTCAATCCCTTCGGAGCCCAATACTTTTTTGACCAAATAATCCGATGCTGAAAAGGTCGATGATTGTGATACCAGGGTTCCTTCACTGAAAAATTTTGTCTTTTTCCCTGTAATTTCCTTCCCGATGATAAAGTAGGCCCCATCGGTCAAAAGTTCATGGTATACCGAATAATCCTTTTCGGATATACCATTGAGCTCCAAAACCCCATCTGAGACCAGCTCCCATTGGCCCGCCTTCGGCTGGTATGTAAAATATGCCCCGGACTCCGATGTGGAATCAAAGTTGGATAGATCGACCTTGTCATCCAAAACTAACGTTCTGGAGGTTTTAAAATCATCGTTCCAAACGCTGTAACGCGTCTTGTAATCTTCCTTATGGGCCCGCTCCAAGATATAAAAGTTACCGGTTTCCGTATATCCCGAATAGGTGATGGAATGGTTTTCATCGAGAACAATCTCTTTTGACTTCACTTGTGCTCCCATATGGGAATTCAAAAAAAGTGATAGGCAAAAAATCTGAAATAGCTTTTTTGACTTGTTCAAGGTTAGTGTTTTTGTATTATTTATCCTACTTTTTTCAAAGAAATATAAACATACCACTATTGATGCAACAAGTGAAAAACATGTTGTCAAAATGCATTTTCTGTATATGAGCGAAGTGTATTACAAAGGATGCTCGCCTTTATGAAAACCAAACCTTGGAAATCGCCCGTAATCCAATACTTGTTTATCCAATGGATACAACATAGATTTCTGATTCCAAGAACCAAAATGCTAGTCTTCTAAA
>CEQG01047884.1_pt1 | contig 17603 bp, 15 predicted proteins | sample 350301 | NCBI WGS metagenome assembly CEQG01 (sample SAMEA2621242, study PRJEB7988) | marine metagenome | isolation source: saline water (ENVO:00002010), including | reverse complement strand
CGATGCGGGGATACCTTATATATCGTTGTGTACAGACCCTACAACGGGTGGTACAACGGCATCTTATGCCATGCTTGGCGATATTAACATCAGTGAGCCGGGAGCACTTATAGGCTTTGCGGGCCCGCGTGTGGTTAAAGATACTACAGGTAAAGACCTGCCGGAAGGTTTCCAGACCGCAGAGTTTGTACTGGAACACGGTTTCCTTGATTTCATTACTCCGCGAAAGGAACTGAAAGACAAGATTAACCTTTACCTTGACCTCATACAGAACCAACCGATAAGATAAGACAAAAACCCGGCTACTGGCCGGGTTTCTTATTTTAATGCTTTACATTCATCTATGAAATAGGGGAGGTTATCATAGGTAAAAATTTCTTTTCTATAGCTTTTGTTATGTGCACTGTCTGATACCGTAACTTGAAACATATGATTTGCATCCCATAATCTAAATATAAAGTTGAGTGTATCTCCCTGTGAAGTAACAATATATTTATGATTACTTCTATCCATCAAATCATACACAGGATTTAATAATTTCTTATCAATTTTTGTAAAATTAGATTTACAGCCCTTTAGCGAATTAATATCGGCTATAAAAGATAATGTATCATTTTCCTTATTTGCAAAATACACTACATAATTGTCATATACCTCTTTTTTAAAGATTTCAAAGCACTCTTGGCAAGGCTCAGATTTTGAACTCTTACATGAAAGAAATAAAAACATTAAAATATATAACGTAATTTTCATAACCAATACTACATCCCACTCCTTATTGCCTCAACAGGATCAAGCTTACTGGCAGAAATAGCCGGTAATATACCCGATATCAGCCCGATGAATGATGCCAGCCCGGTACCAATAATAATATTGGAGAAGCTGAGTATAAATTCAAATTCCAGTACTTTGGTTAAAACAGCAGCAATACCCCAAACCATAAGCATCCCCACAAGACCGCCTATTACCGATAGTATAACCGCTTCAAATAAAAACTGGAACAATATAAAACGGTTCTTGGCGCCAAGGGCTTTCTGAATACCAATAAGGTTGGTACGCTCTTTAACCGAAACAAACATAATATTCGCAATACCAAAACCACCCACCAACAATGAGAAGCCGCTTATAATCCAGCCGATAACCTTCATCTGCCCTATTATATTGTCTATCAAATCGGTAAACCCGGCAAGTATATCAATAATAAAATTATCAATATCACCCGCTTTTATACCGCGGTAGCTTCGCAGCTTTTGTATTATTTCGCCCTTCACAGCCTCGGGGTCTTCACCCGATTTTGGTTTTATAACAATTATGGGCGTCATAAAATCATTATGGTCGCCATACATCTGGCGGATAAAATTCACAGGAATAATTACAGAGGTGTCGTTACTCGGCCCGAAAGTACTTTCGCCCTGTTTCTTTAAAACACCTATCACGGTAAAGCGCTGCCCGTACATACGGAACTTTTTATTTATGGGGTCGGTATCGCCAAAAAGAGTCTGTGCAATTTCGTAGCCAATAACAGCTACCGCGTTACCGGAGTTGCTTTCCGACTCGTTATAAAACCTGCCCTGCGCTATTTCAAGGCTTTGAATATCTTCAAATTCATACGATACCGGCACTACATTTACATTGCTGGCAATGTTATCTTCATATTTAAGGTTCTCGCTTTTGGTAAATATCTGGAAGGCAAGATGGTCTATAGACTGTACCGCATCTTTAAGGTACTGGTATTCATCATAGCTCACATCGGGGAACTGCTCGCGCTTCCACCTCGGTATATCAGAGGGACCGAAAGAAAAACGCTTCAGGTACATGGTGTTTTTATCTACTTTGCTAAGGTCGGCCTTAATTTTCCTGTCGAGGGAATCTACCGCTGCCAGCACGGCAATGATAGAAAAGATACCAATGGTAACCCCCAATAATGAAAGGAATGTGCGCAATTTATTGTTGGTTAGCGCACTAAGGGCAAAAGAAAGGCTTTCTTTTAGCAAACGCAGGTATAAAAGCATAGCTGTTTATTTGTGTTGATGTAAAATTCAATATTTTTTTTGCAAAAACCTAAAACATCAAATAATAAAATAAAAAACCTGAAATTATGGTGCCTGTGGCTTTGAATGTTAAGCCTTCATTAACTACTTTTGCAGCTTCTAAACACAACACAACAAAATGAGCACACTTAAAACCATTTCTTCGGCATTAATCTCGGTTTTCGATAAGGAAGGCCTGGAGCCGATTGTACGCAAACTGCACGAACATAATGTTACTATTTACTCAACCGGAGGTACCGAGACTTTTATTAAAGAGCTTGGCATACCTGTTGTGGCGGTAGAAGATGTAACCTCTTACCCTTCTATACTGGGCGGACGTGTAAAAACGCTTCACCCTAAAGTATTTGGCGGCATACTTAACCGCCAGGATAACGAAAGTGATGTGCAGCAAATGCAGGAATACAACATTCCGCAGATAGATTTGGTTATTGTAGATTTATATCCTTTTGAGAAAACAGTAGCATCGGGCGCACCTGAAGCTGATATCATCGAAAAAATTGACATTGGGGGTATATCGCTTATCCGTGCGGCTGCCAAGAATTTTAAAGATACGGTTATAGTAGCCTCGGTAGAAGATTACAGCCTTTTCCTTGAAACCATTACCAAAAATAACTGTGCTACCACTCTGGAAGAGCGCAGGCATTTTGCCACTAAGGCTTTCCACGTGTCATCTAACTACGATACGGCTATTTTTAACTATTTTAATACTGACGATACCTACTTTAAAGCAAGTGTTGCCAACGCGCAAACGCTTCGTTATGGCGAAAACCCGCACCAAAAAGGATTCTTTTTTGGTAATTTTGACGAGATGTTCACCAAGCTGCACGGCAAAGAGCTTTCTTACAACAACCTTTTAGATGTAGATGCTGCCGTAAACCTGATGCAGGAATTTAAAGATGACGAGCCAACATTTGCCATACTAAAACACAATAATGCCTGTGGGCTGGCCACAAGGCCAACCGTAAAAGAAGCTTACCTTGATGCACTTGCGGGCGACCCTACTTCTGCTTTTGGTGGGGTGCTTATCAGCAATACAGCGATAGACAAAGACGCAGCCGAAGAAATAAACAAGCTTTTCTGCGAAGTGGTAATAGCACCGGGTTTTAGCAGCGAGGCTGAAGAAATACTGAAAGAAAAGAAAAACAGGATACTTTTGGTTCAGCACGAAACAACGCTACCAGAAAAACAGGTGCGCACCTGCCTTAACGGTTTACTGGTTCAGGATAAAGACAATATTACTGACAATAAAGAGCACCTGCAAACCGTTACGGTAACATCACCTACAAACGACGAAGTGGTAGACCTGCTTTTTGCAAGCAAAATATGCAAACACACTAAGTCGAATACTATAGTTTTCGCGAAGAACAAACAACTTTGTGCATCGGGCACGGGGCAAACCTCGCGTGTAGATGCATTAAGGCAGGCAGTAGAAAAAGCCAATTCGTTTAATTTTGACCTTAATGGTGCCGTTATGGCAAGTGATGCTTTCTTCCCGTTCCCGGATTGTGTGGAGCTGGCAAAAGAGGCTGGAATTACAGCTGTAATACAGCCCGGAGGCTCTATAAAAGATGAACTGAGCATAAACTACTGCAATGAAAATAATGTGGCAATGGTATTTACAGGTACCCGCCATTTTAAACATTAATTTTATTATTTTTGTAGGCTAAATTTTTTATAATATATAAACCCTGAACACGTATGGGATTTTTTGATTTCATGACCGAGGACATTGCCATTGACCTTGGTACCGCAAATACCCTCATCATACATAATGACAAAGTAGTTATAGACAGCCCCTCTATAGTAGCCCGCGACCGCGTTAGCGGCAAAATCATCGCGGTGGGCAAAGAGGCTAACATGATGCAGGGCAAAACCCATGAGAACATAAAAACCATACGTCCGCTTAAAGACGGGGTTATTGCCGACTTTGATGCTTCTGAAAAAATGATAAGCATGTTCATTAAGAGCATACCTGCATTAAAGAAGAAGCTGTTTACCCCTGCCCTGCGCATGGTTATCTGCATACCATCCGGCATTACCGAGGTAGAGATGCGTGCGGTTAAAGAGAGTGCCGAGCGTGTAAACGGTAAAGAGGTTTACCTAATACATGAGCCAATGGCAGCGGCAATAGGTATTGGGGTAGATATTATGCAGCCAAAAGGTAACATGATTGTAGATATTGGTGGTGGTACTACCGAGATTGCTGTAATAGCGCTGGGCGGTATTGTTTGCGATAAGTCGGTTAAAATTGCCGGAGACGTATTTACGAATGATATTGTTTACTACATGCGTACTCAGCACAACCTTTTTGTGGGTGAAAGTACTGCCGAGAAAATAAAAATTCAGATTGGCGCCGCGCTGGAAGACCTTGATTCTCCGCCGGAGGAAATGTCGGTACAGGGGCGTGACCTTTTAACGGGTAAGCCAAAACAGGTTGATGTTTCGTATCGCGAAATTGCAAAAGCGCTGGACAAATCGATACAGCGAATTGAAGATGCGGTAATGGAAACCCTGAGCCAGACCCCGCCGGAACTTGCAGCCGATATATACAACACCGGGATATACCTTGCAGGGGGCGGCTCAATGCTAAGGGGGCTTGACAAAAGGATATCGCAAAAAACCGACCTTCCTGTTTACATTGCCGAAGACCCGCTGAGGGCAGTAGTAAGAGGAACAGGGATGGCACTAAAAAACCTACAGAAATTCAGGAGCATACTCATAAAATAAAGAAATAGCAAATGCAGCAAATATTAAATTTTATATTTAAAAACAGTATTCTGATACTGTTTTTGCTGCTTTTGGGGATATCGTTAACGCTCACCATACAATCGCATTCCTACCACCGCAGCAGGGCTATATCATCGGCTAATGCCGTTAGCGGCTATGTTTACGAACAGGTAAACAAGGTAGAGGAATATTTCAGCCTTAAAGACCAAAACGAAAAGCTGGCAGAAGAAAACGCAAGGCTAAAAAAACTGCTTTTCAATACACAGGATACTGCTAATGTGCCTCCGGTAGAAATACCCGATGCCATGGGTAATTTTGAAGTAATACAAAGTAAGGTTATAGCCAATTCTTATAACGTACACGAAAACTATCTTACTATAAACAGTGGTTCTGCGGATGGTGTAAAACCGGATATGGGTGTAGTTAGCAGCCAGGGTGTTGTAGGTATTGTAGAGAACGTATCTAAAAACTATGCTACAGTAATCAGCGTGCTTAACCTGAAGTTTAAGCTGGCTGCCAAGCTTAAGAAAAACAACCACTACGGCTTTTTGGTTTGGGATGGCGAAAATGCCGGCTTTGCACAACTAACAGATGTACCGCGACTTGCAGCAGTAACCAAAGGCGATACTGTTGTTACCGGAGGCCGCTCTGTTATATTTCCCGAAGATGTGCCAATTGGCGTTATAGACAAAGTTTTTATAAACGAAAAAACAAACTATTATTTTCTTAACGTAAGGCTGTTTAATGACATGACAAGCCTTGGGCACGTATATATAATTGCCAACAAAGACCGTGATGAAATTATAGAGCTGGAAGAAACCACAACACAAGATGAGTAGTACCGTAATAATAAACATAGCACGCTTTATTATACTGCTCCTTATGCAGGTGGTGGTTTTTAACCGCATAGACCTGTTCGGGCTGGCCGACCCATACCCTTATATATTGTTTATCATACTATATCCGGTAAACGGTAACCGTGCCCTGTTGCTGGTTTCATCGTTCCTGCTCGGTTTGTTTATAGATATGTTTACCAATTCCGGTGGTGTGCATGCCGCCGCTTCGCTGGTGTTGGCATATGTAAGGCCATCCATATTTAAATTCTCGTTCGGGCTCAGCTACGAATACCAGACCATACGCATTAACGAAAAGCTGTCACCCGAGAGATTTTCATTTATACTCATTTCTGTTGTAATACATCATTTAATTTTATACCTTTTGGAAGTATTCAGGCTAAGCTTTTTACTGGACAGCCTTTTAAGGATGTTTATAGCAACCCTGTTTACGCTTACTCTCTGCATTATAATAATCTACTTAATTAAGCCGGGCAAACAATGAGAAAAATCTTACTGCCAGCTCTTATAATTGCTGCCGCACTCCTGATAGTAGCAAGGCTGTTCTATTTACAGGTACTTGATGATTCCTACATCAAAAAATCAGAGAACAATGCCATTAAAATTAAGTATGAGTACCCGGAGCGTGGCTATATATACGACCGTAACGGCAAGCTTTTAGTAGCCAACCAGCCGTCTTATGACATTATGGTGACACCCAATGAAATGGAAAAAAACCTCGACACTATGGAGGTTTGCCGCCTTCTTAATGTTACCAAAGGATATTTTATAGAAAGGGTAGAAAAAGCAAAAGTTTACAGCCCGCGCCTCCCCTCGGTTTTCCTTTCGCAACTCAGCAAAAAAGATTTTGCCGCTTTTCAGGAAAAGATAAGGCGCTTTAAAGGTTTTGATATTGTTAAGCGTTCACTAAGAGATTACCAGGTAAACGCAGCAGCAAATGTATTTGGCTACATAGGTCAGGTTGGCGAAGCTACAATTGCGAAGAATCCGTATTATAAAAGTGGCGACCTTATTGGCCGCCAGGGTGTAGAGCAGGTATATGAAGATGTACTTCGCGGCGTTAAAGGTGTGCAGTATATACAAAAAGACCGCTTTAACCGCGAAATAGGTTCTTTTAAAGATGGTATTTATGATACTTTAGCCGTTAAGGGCCGTGATATTACCCTCACGCTTGATATTGAACTCCAAAAGTACGGAGAAGCACTGATGTTTGAAAAGCGTGGTGGCATAGTAGCCTTAGAGCCAAAATCAGGTGAAATACTCGCACTTGTTACCGCCCCTACTTATGACCCCGCCCTGCTTGTAGGGCGTGACCGCTCTAAGAACTACAGGATGCTTGAAAATGATACAATAGGGATGCCTTTGTTTGACAGGGGCCTCCTTGCCGAATACCCCCCGGGCTCACCTTTTAAAATCCTGACAGGGCTTATTGGATTGCAGGAAGAAGTCATCAACGAAAATTCAGCTTTTACCTGCCATCACGGTTTCAGCTACGGGCGCGGTGCGTTTATGCGCTGCCACGACAGTGGTACCAACAGGCTTCATGAAGGCATCTATAAATCATGTAATACCTATTTTGCCAATACATTTAAACTTACTATTGATAAATACACAAAACCTGAATATGGTGTGAATGCCTGGAGCAGCCACCTGAAGAGTTTCGGGTTGGGCGACTTTTTGGGGTATGACCTTCCACCGGGCCGTAAAGGACTTATCCCCACTTCTAAATTTTATAAAAGGTTTTACCCTAACGGCGGATGGCGCAGCTCTACCATTATATCAAATTCAATTGGTCAGGGAGAGGTGCTAATGACACCTATACAGCTTGCCAACATGATGGCTACTGTTGCTAACCAGGGGTATTACTACACCCCTCACATTATAAAAAATATACAGGATGGCAAGATAGACCCTAAGTTTACCGGTAAGCATTATACTTCTATAGACAAACAATATTTTCAGCCGGTTATAGACGGGCTTTATGATGTATATAATTTAGGTACTGCACGCGGGCTGGGTGTGCCCGATATAGAAATTTGCGGTAAAACCGGTACTGCAGAAAACTTTGCAAAGATAAACGGTGTACGCACACAACTTACCGACCACTCCATTTTTGTGGCTTTTGCACCAAGGCATGACCCTAAAATTGCCATTGCCGTTTTTGTGGAAAATGGTTACTGGGGTGCGCGTTGGGCAGGACCTATAGCCACGCTGATGATAGAAAAATATTTGAAAGGCACCATTACCCGCAAAGACCTTGAAACAAAAATGCTTACAAAAGGGTTAAAGCAGGAATATGAAAAAGTAATAAGCGGGCAGCCGTTCCGGATCAATCAATAATACTAAAAGAGGCTAATCTTGCATGAAAAACCAGAGTGTAAGCAATAATATAGACTGGCTGACCGTACTGCTGTATAGTATACTGGTGGTTATGGGCTGGATGACTATATACTCTGCCTCGCTGCCTACAGAGACAACTTCTATATTCGACCTAGGCCAGATATACGGTAAGCAGTTACTTTTTATACTCGTAACCATACCGCTTATTTTTGTGGTACTCACCGTAGATGCCAAGATTTACGAAAAGTATGCCCTTATTTTTTATGGCGCTTCAATAGTGCTTTTAGCGGGGCTTTTTGTTTTTGGTAAAACCATTAAAGGGCAAACCAACTGGTATTCTTTCGGGAGCTTTGGTTTGCAGCCATCAGAATTTGCCAAGATAGCTACTGCCCTCGTGCTTGCTAAATTTTTAAGTGACGTACAGATAAGCCTTAAAAACACACAGCACCAGCTAATTGCATTTGGTATAATAGCCTTGCCGGTTGCCCTTATTATGATGCAGCCTGATGCGGGTAGTGCCATGATTTTTATGGCGCTGGTTTTAGCGCTTTATCGCGACGGGCTTCCGTCTTGGTATTTATGGACAGGTGTTATAGCCATAGTGCTTTTCTTTGCCTCTTTGTTTCTGCGACTGCCGTTTATATTGCTTATAGTGTTAGGCGTTATGCTGATACATTATTTTTTAAGTAAAAGGGCACACCGCAACCCTATAATGTACACGCTTATATTTATTGCAATAGCGGGTTTTACCTATTCAACAGGGTTTGTATATGACAATGTACTGGAACCCCACCAGAAAGACAGGATAGATGTACTCTTTGGTGAAGAAGTGAACCAGCAGGCTGAAGGCTATAACCTTAATCAATCACTTATTGCCATTGGATCGGGTGGATGGACAGGAAAAGGTTATCTTGAGGGCACTCAGACAAAGGGAGGCTTTGTGCCTGAGCAGCATACCGACTATATATTCACCACTGTGGGGGAAGAATGGGGTTTTTCCGGAGCTATTTTGGTTATTGGTATTTTTGTTACACTGTTCATCAGGATAATATACCTTGCAGAACGCCAAAAATCAAGCTTTAGCAGGACGTATGGCTACTGTGTAGCCTCTATCCTGTTTATGCACTTTTTTGTGAACATAGCCATGCTTATACGGCTTTTCCCTACAATAGGTGTTCCGCTGCCTTTCTTTTCATATGGTGGCTCGAGCCTTTTTGCTTTTACAATATTGCTATTTATCTTTATAAAGCTTGATGCAAATAAGGTTAATGAGTGGTAGAGTATTTAATAGTTTTGAAAACACTATTAATTTCATTCCCAAAAAGTAAAATCGTTATAATCTCAATTGAAGAAATGAGAATAATACAAAGTATAAGTTTTGATATTATTTTTAGTTTCAGAAAATAACTCACAAAGCTGCTTAAAATAATTTGTAAAAATTAAACATAAGTACGAAAAGCAACAAAGCTATATCGCCACCTGATTCACCTGAAAACCAGTAAAAAGCTACAATAAAAACAACCACAGAAAGAACTATATTAAGAATGAAATAGTTTTTATACAAGAACATATTATTCCGCTTTTACATCCAATGCATCACGCAGGGCATTACCTACCATCATAAAAGCCAATACCAACAACAGCATGGCAATACCGGGTGCAAGTGCCAGATAGGGCTTTCCTAAAATAATATAATTGTAGTGGTCTTTAATCATGCCGCCCCAACTGGGTACAGGCGGCTGTGCGCCAAGACCTAAAAAGCTAAGGCCGCTTTCTACAAGTATGGCAGACGCAAAGTTAGCAGCCGAGATAACAATTACTGGCGCCATACTGTTAGGCAGTATATGACTGAAAATAATACGCGCGTCGCGGTAGCCCAATGCCCTTGCCGCCGTTACAAACTGCATTTGCTTTATGCCCATAACCTGCCCGCGCACCACACGGGCAACCTCTACCCACATGGTTAGCCCAACCGCTATAAACACCTGCCAGAAACCTTTGCCCAGTGCAAGGGTAATGGCAATTACCAATAACAGTGTGGGTATAGACCAGATTATGTTTACCAGCCACATTACAAAAGCATCTGTTTTACCGCCAAAATAACCGGCTATAGCGCCAAAAAAGACACCAACCACAAGCGATATAAATACTGCCACAAACCCTATGGCTAGAGAAACCCGTGAGCCTACTATCAGCCTGCTGAGCAAGTCCCTGCCCTGGCTGTCGGTACCTAATATAAATTTTTGTTCCTGTATAAAGCTTTTTTCTATAGCTTCAGCAGTCATACCATTATTGTATGCAGAGAGTGCTACAGATTTAGTTACTGCCAATGAAGGGTCATCGGCATACTCGGTATAGGTAAGGCTATCAGATGAGAGTTTATAATCAAGTACGGGCACTTTAGGCACTGCATAAGGCCTGCCGGTAAAATAATGCATCCAGCTTTTATCATAATTAGTTGCACCAGGCAGGGTAACCATAGTGACTGTAAAACCGGGTGGCTTGCTGCTGATAGACAGGTCGCCCCAGTTGGCATTCCTTGTTTTGTCAGGCGCCAGCACATAGGCAAACAGGGCAACAAAAACCATTAATGCGATAAACCAGAAACTTAAAACGCCCCAAAAGTTTTTTTTAAACTTTTGGAGCGCCAGTCCGGTAAGAGATTTTCCGGTTTTATCCATTAATTATCTGGTTTTAACCACCTTTTCTTTTTTGCCTATGTTAATGGCATTTTTGTTCGATTTGCTGCTCTGCATATCTTCCAGCACATTTAAAGCTTCCTCTACATAAATATCTTTTGAAAGGCTCTCGAACCATGCTTCTTTTTTCTCGGCAAGCTCAGGGTCTTTATCCATTATTTTTTTGTCCTGCGGTAACGGTTCGAATGTAAGCCCGCTCTTATAATCGTTAAGCGCATTAAACTTCTTAGTTATGGCTTCGTTCTTAGCCAGATCGGCTTTAAACTTTTCTATATTCAGGTCAAAAGTATAATCGTCTTTCTGCTCGCTCACCCATTTGGCGTTTTCATCCATCAGCCTGAACTGCGGGCTGTTTTCCATCCTTTTCTTGCTGCGGGCAATAATAGGGTCAAAGTCATTTTTAAAGATGTTATATGTCGCCGGGTTAATTTTATCCCAAGGCATTGCATTATCAATATCGCGCTCACCCATATCTAGGTACGAATACCTGTCAGCCATTACAACATCGCTCATTACACCTTCGCGCTGTGTAGAGCCACCATTAATCCTGTAAAATTTCTGGGTGGTGGTTTTAAGCGCACCAAGGTCGCCAAATGTGCTGCTGCGCACAAACTGGTTAAGGTCTATTACATTCTGCACAGTACCCTTACCATAAGTATGCTTGCTACCCATTACAACACCACGGTTATAATCCTGTATTGCCGCTGCAAAAATTTCTGATGCAGATGCAGAGAAGTTGTTAACCAACACTACAAGAGGGCCATCCCACTGCACTTTAGGGTCGTTATCACTCAGTACTTCTACTTTACCGCTTGGCCTGCCGTCGTCAGAGCGCGAGCGCACCTGCACTACAGGGCCTTTTTCTATGAATAAACCTGTAATATCAACAACAGTTTTTAGCGAACCGCCACCATTATTACGAAGGTCCATAATAATACCTTCAACCCCCTGCTCTTTCAGCCTTTGCACTTCTATGGCAACATCTTTAGCCGCATCACGGCTGTCTTTATTTTCAAAGTCGATATAAAACTGCGGCAGGTTAATTATACCATATAGCTTCCCGTCTTTCTTAACAACACTTGATTTAGCATAGGTCTCCTCAATCTCTACCAGGTCGCGCACTATAGATATTACATCTATTGTACCATCAACCTTTTTAACCGTAAGGCGTACTTCTGTACCCTTAGGGCCTTTAATTTTTTTAACCACATCATCAAGGCGCATACCTGCAATATCCACAGGTTCTTCACTGCCCTGGGCTACTTTCATAATCAGGTCGCCCTGCTCAAGTTCTTTGCCTCTCCATGCCGGGCCACCGGGTATCAGTTCTGATATTTCTACATAATCGCTTTTCTTTTGCAGCCTTGCACCAATACCTTCAAGTGAACCCCTCATGCGGGTGTCAAATTTCTCTTTGTCTTCAGGCGCAAAATAAAATGTGTGTGGGTCAAAACGCTCTACAATTGCATTAATGTAGATAGTAAACCATTCTTCGCGCTTCAGGTCATCTATAAAATCAAAATATTCGTTTAATGATTTAAGGGTAGATTCACGCGCTTCTTTTTCAAGTTCAGCAAAAGTTTTTTTAGTTCCGTCAGCTTTTTTATCAGCAGGCTTCTTAGCGTTACCTGCATCATCTATCTTATTTAACTCTTTGTTGGCATCAGCCGGTGCATCCTGCACTTTTTGCTTATCTGTAACTGTAGAAAGCACCGATAACTTTAGCTGCTTTTCCCAGCGTTTTCTCAGTTCAGCATCATTTTTAGGGTATGGCTGGTGCTCATAATCTACATTAAACTGCTCGTTAGCGGTAAAATCAAACGGCTTGGCAAGTATATCTTTATAAAAACCTTCAGCCTCATCAATCCTTTCCATCAGCCTTTGGTAGGTCAGGTCGAAGAATGAAAGGTCTTTATTCAGTATCATATCATCAAGCTGCGTCTCATACTTAGAAAACTCGTCTATATCAGCCTGTGTAAAAAAGCGCTTAGAAGGGTCTATGCTCTCCAGGTAGCTTTTATAAACACCTTTACTAAACTCATCATTTATATCGGCAGGGTCATAATGCCCTTTTTCAATTACAAATGTTATCAGTTCAATCAGGAGCTTGTCTTTTTCAGGGTCGTTAGCCTGTTGCTGTTTCGGGATAAAACTCCACAATGCCACTGCGAGCACAGCAACAATCATCAATATCTTATAGTTTCTTTTCATATATCGGATAATAGCATTCATTAATAATAAATTTATATAAAAAATTGTGCCAAAAAATCACTCACTAAAACTCCGCCGGCATTTTACAGTAATGGCTACAGTATAAATTTACGTATTTTAGCAAACGTAAAAGTACAATTCTTATTTTGAAAATACTATCTGATGAAGAAAAAACCCCTTATACTGGTAACAAATGATGATGGTATATCTGCACCGGGCATACGTGCCCTGATAAGCGTTATGAAGACTATAGGAGATGTGGTGGTTGTAGCTCCCGACAGCCCACAGTCGGCTACTGGGCACGCCATTACTATAAACAACACGCTGTTCATTAACAAAGTGAATATAGACCCTGATATTGAGCAGGAATACAGTTGCTCGGGCACACCGGTTGACAGCGTAAAATTTGCCGTGCATGAAATACTGAAACGCAAGCCTGACCTGTGCGTTTCAGGTGTTAACCACGGCTCAAATTCATCTATCAATGTTATTTATTCAGGCACGCTGAGTGCCGCTGTAGAAGCAGGGATTGAAGGCATACCCGCCATAGGCTTTTCTTTACTGGATTATGACTGGAATGCCGATTTTGAACCTACAAAAACCTTCATTAAAAAAATAGCGCTTCAGGTATTGGAGAACGGGCTGCCTGATGGCGTGATACTGAATGTGAATTTCCCTAAGCTGAAAGAGAAAGAAATTAAAGGAATAAAAGTGTGCAGGCAGGCAAAAGCGATATGGGAAGAACGGTTTGACAAACGCACGAACCCGCAGGGGCGCGATTACTACTGGCTTACCGGAGAGTTTGTAACACTTGAAGATGGTAATGACACTGATGAATGGGCTTTGGCAAATGGTTATGTCTCTCTTGTACCGGTGCAGTTTGACCTGACTGCCTATCATGCTATGCAGCAATTGAATACCTGGAAACTCAACCCATAGCGGCCAAATGTTAAATATTTGGCTTTCAACTAATTTAATATATCTTTGCCCGAATTTAAAAAATAATTATGAAGAAGTTTTTTATGCTTGCCGCAGTAGCAATTATGGCTATGTCGTGCTCAGATGATGATAATTCATCTACAAACAACGATCAAACCAGCCTTGTGGGTACATGGAAGTTAACAGCATTAACTACCGATGAGCCGCTTGACATAAATGGTGATGATGTTGAATCTACCGACTTTATTGCTGAAACAGAATGTTTCGACGAAACCCAGCTTGTGTTTAACAGCAACAATACAGCTGTAATGACGCTTAACTATTACTTTTTTGGCTGTTATGAAGCTTCTGCTCCTGCTGACTGGTCCCTGAGCGGAAACACTGTTACCTTCACATATGACATGGGTGATGGCGAAGAAGAAATGACAGGAACAGTATCAGGCAACACACTTTCTATATATGACGAAAGGTGGTATGAGGTTGAAGTTGAAGTTGATGGCCAGGTGCAAACTACAAGCATACCTGCAACGCTTGTTTTCACAAAACAATAATTTCTGCAAATAGATATAGTTTAGGCAGCCTGTGTTAGCACAGGCTGTTTTTTTATATAGTACCCTCAATAAATTAATGTTATTTTTGAAGTGTAAATTAAGCACATGAAATATTACATCATAGCAGGCGAAGCATCGGGCGACCTGCACGGCAGCAACCTGATGAAGGAAATATACAGGATAGACCCCGAGGCTGAAATCCGCTTTTGGGGAGGCGACCTTATGCAGCAGGCGGGCGGCACACTTGTTAAGCACTATCGCGACCTTGCATTTATGGGCTTTGCCGAAGTGGTACAAAACCTGCGCACCATCTTAGGGAATATTAAATTCTGCAAAAAAGACATACTGAGCTTTAAGCCTGATGTAATATTGTTTATAGACTATCCCGGTTTTAATATGCGCATTGCCAAGTGGGCAAGGCTGCAGGGTTTTAAAACCCATTATTATATATCGCCGCAAATATGGGCATGGAAAGAAAACCGCATAAAAGCCATCAAGCGCGATGTGGATAAAATGTATATCATCCTGCCGTTTGAGAAAGACTTTTATGAAACAAAACATCAATTCCCTGTTGAGTTTGTGGGGCACCCGCTGATTGATGCCATACAAAACCGCCAGGCTACGGATACTGAAGCCTTTAAAAAAGAATTTGGTTTAGACAGCAGGCCTGTAATAGCACTCCTGCCCGGCAGCCGCAAGCAGGAAATCAGCAAAATGCTGAGTGTGATGCTCTCTGTAACCGACAGTTTTCCTGATTACCAGTTTGTGATTGCAGGCGCACCAAGCCAGGAATATGATTTTTACAAACAGTTCCTGAACAACAAAAATATCCACTTTATCAGCAACCGCACTTATGATTTGCTGAGTGTTGCCCATGCCGCACTTGTTACATCGGGTACGGCAACACTGGAAACAGCACTTTTTAAAGTACCGGAGGTGGTGTGTTATAAAGGCAGTTGGGTGTCTTACCAGATTGCAAAGCGTATCATCACGCTTAAATACATCTCATTAGTTAACCTCATCATGGATCGAGAAGTGGTTAAAGAGCTTATTCAGGATGAATTTAACACCAAAAACCTGAAAGCGGAACTGCAAAAAATACTTGACCCGGCACATCGTGAAAAGCTGCTGAAAGATTATGATTTACTGGAACAAAAGCTGGGTGGTGCCGGCGCAAGTGCTACAACAGCAGGCCTCATTTTCAAACATTTAACATAGTTTGTTAATTTCAACACAAAAATTATTTATATTTGCAAAAACCCGTGTTGAATTTGAAAAGATAAAGTTTTGAAGAAACTCCTGCCCCTATCCCTGTTTTTCCTGATGATGGTATCGTTTACAACATCAGCACAAATTGTAACCTCAAAAAAAGAGGCACAGAAAAAAGGAATATACTCCTATTCAGAAAAGGAGAGCAATACTGATAATGCTGTAGCTGTTGCTACAGAAAAACCTTCAAAACCTACACAGGGGCCGGCTCAGCCTGTAATCACTGTAAAAAATGAGGAAACTGTTGCCGAAACTGCACCCGAAGTACAGGAAACCACAGTAACAGAAAAAAAGGACAAGAAGAAAAAGAAAAGGGTAACGGAGAGCCAAAGGCCGGATCCGGATTATATTCCTGCACCTTATGAAAACTACCTTGCGATGCAGATTGTAAACAACGCTATGGAATTTGAAGGTGTTAACTACAGGTCGGGCGGTACTACAAAAGACGGTATGGACTGCAGCGGTATGGTTTACACCACCTTCAATATTTTTGATATTTCATTGCCAAGAAGTTCTTATGAAATGGCAAAAGCAGGCAGAAAGATAGACCTTAGCGAAGTACGCAAAGGCGACCTTCTTTTCTTTGACAACAACCCGAGAAGAAAACGCATTAACCACGTTGGACTTGTAACGGAAGTAACTGAAGATGGCGAAATAAAATTCATACACGCTACATTACAGCTTGGCGTTGTGGTATCTTCTATGAGCGAAACGTATTATGATAAAACTTTCGTTCAGGCAAACAGGGTTATTGAAGACGATTTTTAATCAGGACTGATAAAAACGCACAGCTAATTTCAATATCAAACACACATGAAGGTATTGAAATATCCTGTTATCCCACTTACATTTTTTGTAGCCGCAGGCATATTTGCAGCATATTTAATTAGGCCGTGTTTTAAGGCTGCACTACTATTTTCTGCTGTTAGTATGTTATCGCTTTTAGCTGCTTATGTTATCTCTAAAAAACAGTTGCTGCAAAAGCCGTGGTTTACATTAGCTGCACTTTTATTTGCTTTTTGCATTGGGCTTTCTGCCTTTACGCTCGCTTATCCGCCAAACAGCCCCGATCATTATACTAAGATGCTGAATGAGCAGGAGATACCTGTAATTAAAGGCTATATTTCAGAACGGCTTAAACCCAATGATTATAACGAGAAGTATTACTTTAAGATTCAGTCTGTAGATAAAAAATTAGCCACAGGAAAACTGCTGGTTACTCTCCCTAAGGACAGCCTCCGAAATATTTATAATGCAGGTGATGTACTTTATATAGCCGCAATACCACAGCCTGTTTATGCGTCAATGAATCCGTACCAATTTAGATATGCCGGTTATATGGAAAAGCAGGGTGTTTTCCATCAGGTAAAGCTGAAAGATAATTTTATTCAGTCGGGTCAAATACGAAATTTCGATTATTATGTTGGCACATTACGTAATACTCTAACAGAAAAATTAGAACAACAGCATTACAGTGCGCAGGTCACTAATGTATTAAAGGCACTATTATTAGGGCAAAGGCAGGATATCGACAATGAGCTGAACCAAAATTATATAGATGCGGGTGTTATCCATATACTCGCCATATCAGGGCTGCATATAGGCATCCTGTTTTATATACTTAACCTGCTGCTAAAGCCGCTTCGGTATTTTAGAAATCAGGGAAAGCTGTTAAGGCTACTCGCCATGCTTACAGTTTTATGGAGTTTTGCCATAATTGCGGGGTTATCGGCATCAGTAGTGCGGGCGGTGGTAATGTTCAGCTTTGTTAGCATAGGGCAATACATAAACCGGAATACAAATACATTCAACTCATTAGCGGTATCAATGCTTGTATTGCTTTTAGCTAAGCCTTCTTTTTTGTTTGATGCAGGCTTTCAGCTAAGCTATGCTGCTGTTTTTGCTATTGTGTGGATGCAGCCTCTTTATTCGCGGATAAAACCATCTAAATATAAAGCTGTT
>CEQG01153472.1_pt1 | contig 17631 bp, 15 predicted proteins | sample 350301 | NCBI WGS metagenome assembly CEQG01 (sample SAMEA2621242, study PRJEB7988) | marine metagenome | isolation source: saline water (ENVO:00002010), including | reverse complement strand
TGATATTGCAGGATTGTTCATCAAGGATGGCCCCGTGGTACAGGTCAAGTCAAATGGAGAAAACAGTGAGATACTCAAGGACCGTGACAAGAGCATTCTCTGGGATGGTCCACTGGTGATCCTGGTAAATGAAATTTCGGCCTCTGCCAGTGAGATTTTGGCGGCAGCCATGCAGGACTATAAAAGGGCTGTGATCATAGGGAGCAAACAGACCTATGGCAAGGGAACCGTACAAAATGTTTATGACCTCAACCGCTGGTTGCGTCAAAACGACATGGGCGACATGGGCGCGCTCAAGATCACCACACAAAAGTTCTACCGCATCAACGGCGGCAGTACCCAGCTTGAAGGCGTGAAGAGTGACGTCGTGGTGCCAGATAAATATAGCTACATTGACATAGGCGAGAAAGACCTTGACAACCCATTGCCCTGGGACAAGATAGAGCCTGCAGACTATGACATCTGGGATGGTTATATTGATTATGACCAAACCATAAAGAACAGCAAGGCACGCATGGCAAAAAACCAGCAATTACAGCTGATTGAGCAAAATGCCAAGTGGATAAAGTCTAAGCAAGACGATACAATCTGGCCACTTAATTATACGGCTTACGCCAAAAAAGTAGCGGAAAATGAAGCTGAGGCAAAACAGTTTGATGGACTGGGCAAATATGAAAATGGACTGAGCTTCAAATCCCTGCCCTACGAAGACGAACTCTTTAAGCAGGATACCGTACTTAAAGAAAAAAGGGACCGCTGGCATGAGAGCCTGGCAAAAGATGTCTATATGGAAGAAGCCATCAATGTCCTAGAAGACCTTAAGGTTAACAACATTAAAAGAAGTAAGGTAGCAGATATTAAAAACTAGGTACCTTGCAAGAAAAGTCACTGACACAATTAGCGCTCCAAAGGTTCAAGAAGAACTTTTGGGGCGTTTTAAGTTTCATTTTTATTATCATTTGCGGTATAATCGCCGTTTTTGCATACGTCTTTGCGCCTGATGATTCCCGCAACGCAAACCAGATGCACCTCTCCATCCATTCAAAAAAACCAGGGTTTGAAGTGACCATGCTCACCGTGCCGGGAGACGAGGACCTTGAGCAGGATCTTTTTGGTTCAATATTCTTTGGCAAGAAAAATACAGATACTGAAATCCCCATCCTTTCATATCAACTTAAAGCAGGTGAAGTGCTCTATGTACCCTACAATGAAGACGGTGACCAGGCCCTTGTAAAATCTGTAAAGACTGACTTTTTTGATGCGCAGCACCTTGCTGACAGAGACGCTTTCGCGGAAGCGTATATAGCACATAAAAAATTTATCCTGGGGACTGATAAGTACGGGCGCGACCTCTTGAGCCGTATGTTGATAGGCACGAGGATATCGTTCAGTATAGGTTTTGTGGCCGTTGTCATCTCCCTGGTCATTGGTATTTTGCTAGGGTCTATGGCAGGTTATTACGGGGGGAAGATTGATGCCGCGATCATGTGGTTGATAAACGTTACGTGGAGCATACCCACCCTATTGCTTGTCATCGCGATAACACTGGCCCTGGGAAAGGGCTTTTGGCAAGTTTTCATCGCCGTGGGGCTTACCATGTGGGTCGAGGTTGCCCGTGTGGTACGTGGGCAGGTGATAAGTACCCGGCAGATGCAGTACGTCACCGCGGCCAGGGCATTGGGGTTTGGCAACTGGCGCATAGTATCACACCATATCTTGCCCAACATCATGGCGCCCGTCATCGTGATAGCGGCGGCAAATTTTGCTTCGGCAATACTCATTGAAAGTGGCCTGAGCTTCCTGGGTATAGGTGCACAGCCGCCCACACCCAGCTGGGGCGCGATGATCAAGGACCATTATTCTTATATAATACTGGGTAAGGCATATCTTGCCATAGTGCCGGGAATAGCCATCATGAGCCTGGTAATGGCCTTCATGTTGCTGGGCAATTCCATACGTGACGCGACAGATGTAAAGGGTAGGGTCTAGGTCACCACTCGTTGACCCTGTTTGAATCGAGCTTGACAAATATAAAAAGCAGGATGGTAAAGCCCCACAGCCCAGAACCCCCATAGCTAAAGAATGGCAAGGGTATTCCCACCGTGGGCAACAAGCCGGTGACCATACCTATGTTCACGCAAAAGTGGATGAACAATATGCCGGCAACACTATACCCGTAGATGCGACTAAATTGGTTTTTTTGCCTTTCGGCCAAAAATATGACCCTGAGGATGAGGCCCACAAAGAGAAAGACCACGAGGGTTGAGCCTATAAAGCCCCATTCTTCACCAACGGTGCTAAAAATATAATCCGTTGATTGTTCTGGCACAAAATCGCCCTGGGTCTGCGTGCCCTGTAAAAAGCCACGCCCGGTAAGGCCACCATTGCCTATGGCAATCTCACTTTGATAAGTATTGTAGCCCACGCTCTGCTGATCTACATCATTACCCAGTACCACGTTGAACCTGTCTCTATGGCGTTGCTCAAATACATTGTTGAAAATATAGTTGACCGAAAATGCAAAAGCAATACATATCACGGGCAACAGGAAATAAAACCGCTTCCCGGTGCGTTTTTTTCTATTCTTGATGAGCAGTGCGATAGCTATTGCAACAACCCCCACGGTAATCCATAACGGCCCCACGATAAGCGTGAGGATAAAGAGTGAAACGGTAATGAGGCCGATGATCAAATAAATGCCAGAAAGTCCCTCCCGGTACAACGGAAAGAAAAATGCTGCGTACACCAGTGCACTCCCAGGGTCTGGCTGGGGGATGATAAAAATAGCCGGTAGGGCAATGATGAGAAACGCCCTTAGCTGGTGCTGAAAAGATTTTACGTCAGTTTGTATGTCACTTAGGTACTTGGCCAGGGCCAATGCTGTTGCGGACTTTGCAAACTCTCCCGGCTGTAGCGTGAACGAACCTATGGCATACCAGCTTGTTGCACCGTTCACGTTTTTGCCAAAGACATATAGCCCCAAGAGCAAAACAAGCGAAACAATATAAAATATACTCGCAAACCGTTCAAAGAACTTAGCATCTGTTGAAAGTATAAGTACAATAAGTACAAGGCTAAAAAGTATAAAGATAAACTGCTTGGTGTACAGGTTAGAAAGGTCAAAGGTCCCGCTCACGGCATCTGCTTCAAGAGAAGCCGAGTAAATGTTCATCCAGCCTATGCCCGCAAGGGCCAAAAAAAGAAAGATAGTGAGCCAGTCAAAACTTGCTGTCGCGCTTCTACTGCCCATCTATAGTTGTTGATTGGTCATCTTTTGCGATGTCTTTATCTTGTTTTTGCTCCAGCAAAAAAGAACCACTTATTTTTTTTCCATCATTTATGGAAAAAGGTTTGCCACTCAAAGGCTTTTCATATTCTTCTTCTAGGGTATGGTTCATAACCCAGTCTTCCATATCCGTGCGGGTAATTTCTCCCTTCATGTATTTCTCTATCATGAGGCTGGCAATACGACCGGCATAGCGTGAGCCCCAGTAACCGTTCTCGACAAATACGGCCAGGGCAATCTGTGGATTGTCCTTTGGTGCAAACGCAACAAAGATTGAATGGTCTGTAAGCTGAACACGGTGACCATCTATTTTTGTGAAATTCTCGGCAGTACCTGTCTTGCCACAAATCTCAATACCTGGTATGCGCAACGTGCTCGCGGTACCATAATTGTACACATCGTTCATGCCCTCCACCACAGGTTCAAAGTATTGTGGTTCTATGGTTGTGAACCGCTTTGTGCGGAAGGATTTATCAATCCCTTCCTCATTTTCAATATTCTTTACAATGTGTGGGGTATAAAACCAACCCCTATTTGCGATGGCCGCTGCCACATTAGCTAACTGTATGGGTGTGGTGATGACTTCACCTTGACCGATTGAGTTGGATATAGTAGCTGTGCTATACCATTTGTATTTAGGGTATTGATATGCTTTGTTGTAATATGTGCTATCTGGGATAAAGCCAGGCTTTCCGTTGGGAAGGTCATACCCTAGATAATCTCCTAACCCAAAACTTTCTAAATGGTGGCGCCAGGCTTCAATACCTTCTTGTGGTCTGTCATATTTTTCAATTACGCGGCGATAAACATTCGCAAAATAAGCATTGCAGCTGTTTGCAATACCGGGAATCATACTCAATGGACTGGCATGGTGGTGACAACCCAGTTTTCTTCCGCGTGAACCGTAGTAATAGCCGCCATGACAAGCAAAGCTTTCTTTGGTGTCAACCACACCTTCCTGCAATGCGATAAGGGCATTGAGTGTTTTAAAAGGCGAGCCGGGAGGATATTCAGCCTTGAGCCCACGGTCAAAAAGTGGTTTTGCGATTGAATCGTAATAGAGTTTTGTAAAGTTCTTTGAACGTTCACGGCCCACGAGCAGTGAGGGGTCATAATTGGGCGCGGCCACAAGACTGAGTATTTCGCCGGTTTGTGGCTGGATGACCACGATACCGCCGCGTTTGCCGTTCATGAGTTTTTCGCCATAGCGTTGTAGTTCACTGTCAATGGTTAATGTAACATCTTTACCTGGCTCTGGGATGGTATCTAGGGTTCCTTCTTTATAAGGGCCTATGACCCTGTTGAATTTATCTTTTTGAAAATATTGAACCCCTTTTTTTCCTCTTAAAATGTCTTCATATTGTTGCTCGACCCCCTGGCGGCCTATCAAGTCACCAGATTGATAGTAGGGGTTTTTATCAATGTCCCGGTTGTTTACCTCTGCGATATAGCCCAGGAAGTTGGAGCCAAAATCAATTTGATAATCCCTTAAGGACCTTTTTTGGATATAGAAGCCTTCATACTTTCTCATCTTTTCTTGTAGATAGGCATACTCAGCCTTTGTGAGCTGCGGTATCACTACTGATGGTAGACGTGGAGAATAAACCCTGGCCTTGTGTAGCCTGGTCTTGAGTTGCTCCTTGTCCATCTTGAGCAATCCACAGAGCTCAAGGGTGTCAAATGCCTCTACATCCTTAGGTATGACCATAACATCATATGAAGGTTGATTGCTCACCACCAACTTGCCTTCCCGGTCGTAGATATGGCCACGTTGTGGATAATCATATACCCTTTTGATAGCATTGTTCTCACTATGGCGCACGGCAGATGTGTCTAGTACCTGGAGGTAAAACAACCTTCCGGTAAAAAGAAATCCGGTTACTAGGACCACAGAAAAAAGAAGTAGTTTTCTCATCTACGCCTATAGCTAAAAAGTGATGTGAGTATTAAACATAAAACTAGGGTAAACACCCCACAGAACAACGTCTTTTTTAAGATATAGATTATATCGCTAACGTTAAAAGTTTCAAGGCTAAATAATATCAATTGATGTGTGAAGACCAATATTGAAAAATAAATCGCCCGTTGCCCTAAAGTTGTCTGGGCAACGTTGACCGCATTATATTCATAGGCTACGCCAAACACCCAGCCCAGCACCCAGTGGCGCAAGTGGGCAATGATAAGGCAGGCAGCGGCATGCATCCCGCCACTATCCATAAACATATCCAGGGTCAAGCCCAAAAGAAATGAGAAAAACAGAAATGCAGCCTTGTTTTCCGTTATGGGATACAGCAGTATAAAAAGGATGTATGGATAGGGATTGATATATCCGGCAAAGTTGATGTGATTAAAGATTGCCACCTGTGCCAGGATGAGTACAACAAAGCGCAATATGCTATTTCCCATGCTATTGCTCATCTGTGGTCTCTGCTTCTAGTTGCTGTATTTCTTCTTTGTCAAGGTTTTCTATAACATAGACATGGCCCACGTTTGTCATATCATTGAAGAGGTCTATTTCAATGGTATAGAAGTTTTCACTGGCATCAAGGGTAAAGTCACTTATGGTCCCTATGCCTATACCTTCAGGAAAAATAGTGGATTTGCCACCGGTAACTATGGTATCGCCCTTTGCCACCGGTGCTTTTTGTTGAACATCGATAAGCTTCACCTTATTGGGGTTGCCGCCTTCCCAGACCAAAATACCAAAATGGCCACTTTTTTTAAGTTTTGCATTGATTTGTGAAGTACTGTTCAAGATGCTTACCACTGTGGCATATCTTGCAGAGACATGGTCGATTATGCCTACGATACCCTTGCTTGTGATCACACCCTGATCTTGGGCTATACCAGATTTTCTTCCCCCGCGAAGGGTAAGAAAATTGTCTCTCAATGAATAATTGTTGTTGATGACCTTTGCCGTTACAAAACTGAACCTGCCACCCAGAACGGTGGAGTCTGTCTGGCGTATCAAAGAATCACTACTGGCGTATAGCTTGTTCCTGAGGGCATTGTTCTCGCTGAGCAATTGCTCGTTATGAACCCTGAGGTCGAAGTATGAATCAATGCCGCTGAGGCCATCATAAACGCCACCGGTGAGAAAATTAGCAGAGTTTACAAATTTGCTCCTGTGGTATGAGTGGGATTGAATGGTAAAAAAAAGGGCAAGCAACAAGAGCGTGATGAACAGCAGCCCATTTCTATATTTGATTAGAAAGTTTACTATTTGCTGCATGGATCACGGCCTTCTACTTGATTAATACACTTTTGTATTTCTGTAGGTTTTTTAAGGTGATGCCTGTTCCCCTTACCACTGCGCGCAAGGGATCTTCTGCGATATATACGGGAAGGTCTGTTTTTTGAGAAAGACGTTTGTCAAGCCCGCGTAGCATACTACCGCCACCAGCAAGGTAGATACCTGTATTATAGATGTCTGCGGCAAGTTCTGGCGGGGTCTGTGATAGGGTTTCCATCACGGCATCTTCAATCCTCAGGATGGATTTGTCCAGGGCCTTGGCGATTTCTCGAAAACTGATTTGCACCTGTTTGGGTTTGCCAGTGAGCAGGTCGCGCCCTTGGACGCTCATTTCTTCGGGTGGGTTCTCAAGGTCCTCGGTTGCTGCACCTATCTGTATCTTTATCCTCTCGGCACTACGCTCTCCCACATATAGGTTGTGCTGGGTGCGCATATAGTAGATGATGTCGTTTGTAAAAACGTCACCCGCGATCTTGACTGATTTGTCACAAACAATGCCTCCCAGTGCGATTACCGCAATCTCTGTGGTACCACCACCTATGTCCACGATCATGTTGCCCTTGGGCTGCATGATATCCACGCCTATGCCTATCGCGGCCGCCATGGGCTCATGGATGAGGTAGACCTCTTTGCCGTTTACGCGCTCACAGCTTTCTTTTACCGCGCGCATCTCAACCTCTGTAATACCTGATGGAATACATACGACCATGCGCAGTGAGGGGGCAAACATCCTTTTTTTAAGGGCGGGGATCTCCTTGATGAACATGCTTATCATCTGCTCGCTCGCGTCAAAATCTGCAATGACCCCATCTTTAAGCGGGCGTATCGTCTTGATGTTTTCATGGGTCTTGCCCTGCATCAGTGCAGCTTCTTTCCCGGCTTTTATAATTTTGTTGGTCGTGCGGTCGCGCGCAACTATTGATGGGCTGTCCACAACCACTTTGTCATTATGGATGATCAACGTGTTTGCCGTGCCCAGGTCTATTGCGATTTCTTCGGTAAGGAAGTCAAAAAAGCCCATATGCGGTTAAGAGTATTTTCGTAAAGGTTAAGCTACTAAAAGTACGCTAAAATATTGTGTTATCAATGTTTAAAATGTCTTGTGCCGGTCATTACCATGGCGATATCATGCGCGTTACAATAATCAATGCTCAATTGATCCTTAATAGATCCCCCGGGCTGTATCACTGCCGTGATTCCTGCTTTTCCCGCAATCTCCACACAGTCTGGAAATGGAAAAAAAGCATCACTTGCCATGACGGCACCCTTAAGGTCAAAGCCAAATGATGTAGCCTTCTCAATAGCTTGACGCAGTGCATCAACCCTAGAGGTCTGGCCGGTCCCACTGGCGGTGAGTTGACCATTTTTGGCAAACACGATGGTGTTTGACTTGGTGTGCTTACAGATTTTTGAAGCAAAGATCAAGTCTTTTAACTCGCTATCTGTAGGTTTATTGTCAGTCACGGTTTTTAAGTCTTCAAGGGCATCTGTCTTATTGTCCTTGTCCTGCACTAAAATCCCATTGAGACAGCTTCTTACCTGTTGCGTGGGGAGGGTAGTGTTTTTTTGAACAAGCAGCACCCTGTTCTTTTTTCCTTTGAGGACTTCCAGGGCCTCTGCAGAGAAGGATGGTGCAATGACCACTTCACAAAAAAGTTGATGTATTTCTTTGGCTGTAGCCAAATCAATTTCCCTATTTGCGATGAGTATACCTCCAAATGCAGAGACAGGGTCACCGGCAAGTGCATCTACATACGCTTGGTGCAGCGTCTCACGCTGGGCCAGGCCGCAGGCATTGTTGTGCTTTAAGATCGCAAAAGTGGGTGCTTCCCCCTCAAACTCAGCCATGAGGTTCACGGCAGCATCTACATCCAGGAGGTTGTTGTACGATAGTTCTTTGCCATGAAGCTTGTCAAACATCTCATCAAAGGGACCATAAAAAGTTCCTTCTTGATGAGGGTTTTCACCATAGCGCAAGGTTTTGCCTTGCTGTATGCTGGTTTTGTAAACGGTTTCTTCTTCATTAAAATAATTGAAGATTGCCGTATCATAGTGCGAGGAGATATTGAATGCCCTGGCGGCAAAACGTTTACGGTCTGCCAGGGATGTGTGACCGTCTTTTTCTGAGATAAGTTCAAGTACATCTTCATAATCATCTACTGATGATACACAAAGTGTATCCTTGAAGTTTTTTGCGGCAGCGCGAATCAACGAGATGCCCCCTATGTCAATCTTCTCCACGATATCCTGCTCAGGTGCGCCAGAAGCAACGGTTTTTTCAAAGGGATATAGGTCAACGACCACGATATCCAGTTGGGGTATTTCATATGCTTCCATCTCTTTGATATCACCATCATGGTCCTGACGGTTAAGAATGCCACCAAAAATCTTGGGATGCAGGGTCTTTACCCTCCCGCCCAGGATTGAGGGGTAACTCGTGACGTCTTCTACACGTACAACGGGTATCCCCAGGTCGTTGATGAACTTTTCAGTACCACCGGTTGAATATATGGTGATCCCCAGGTCATTGAATTTCTTGATAAGTGGTTCTAGGCCATCTTTGCTAAAAACCGAAACGAGCGCGCTCTTTGCACGAATATCAGTGCTCATGAGATTTGTGAATTAGGGTGCAAAAGTATGAATTTAAGGCCTAAAATTTGACTGGGTAATATGTATTTTCCAAAGAAAAATTTGTAACGTTATACATCTCCTTGCGTCTTACACGCAGCTAGGATAATTTGCACATATGCTAATCTACTTAAGGATATTTAAAGAAAGTCTCGCCTTTGCCGTCAATGCATTGCGAAACAACAAGTTGCGTACTTTTCTTTCATTGCTGGGGGTCACTATTGGGATTTTCTCCATCATAGGCGTTCTCGCTGCCGTTGATTCCCTGAAAAGGGATATAGAAGGTTCGCTGTCAAGCCTGGACAACAGTACCATCTTTGTTTCCCGTTTTTCTTTTGGCCCTACGGATGTCCCTCAATGGAAAAGGGAGCAATATCCTGATGTTACCTATGAAGAATATAACTTCATGTTGCGCAACGTACCTGACCTTGAGGCGGCATCATACTCGCTCAATGTGGGGCGCGAGTCTATAAAATATGAAGATAAGGTCGTAACCGGTGTCAATGTGGGTGCCGTAACTGAAGGATACTACAACATCGAGGCCCTCAAGCTGGAGCAGGGCAGGTTTTTTAACGAGGCAGAATCCATCAGCGGTAGCATGGTGGCGGTGATAGGAGATGAAATTGCTCAAGGGCTTTTTGGGGGTTCAGATGCGGTGGGCAAGGAAATACGTATGTATGGTCAAAGGTTTACCGTTATAGGTGTCCTTGAAAAAGAGGGGAGCAGCCCCTTTGGTGAATCTAAGGACACGTCCATCATCATTCCCGTAAACGTGGTGCGCCGTATTTATGGCAATAACAACAAGTCCACCTTTCCCATGATTGTGGTAAAACCGGTGAGTGGGGTGGATGTGGCAGAGTTCAATGCGATTCTTGCTCAAAAACTCAGGGTGTACAGGGGCCTTAAGCCCACAGATGACAATAACTTTTTTGTCAATCAACTCTCTGGGTTTGCAGATATGATCGAGAGTATCACGGGCACAATGTCCATGATAGGCTGGGCCATAGGTGGATTTTCACTGCTCGTGGGCGGTTTTGGTATTGCAAACATCATGTTTGTGAGCGTCAAGGAGCGCACAAATCTCATAGGGATTCAAAAGGCGCTCGGCGCGCAAAACAAGTTTATATTGCTCCAATTCTTGTTTGAAGCCCTCTTCCTGGCAGTGCTGGGCGGTTTGATAGGGATCTTGCTGGTTTGGCTCGTGAGTATTGCCGCTACTGCAATGGTCGATAGTTTTGAATTTGTACTTTCTTTTACCAACTTGATGATAGGCCTGGGAGTCTCCCTGCTTATAGGTCTTGTCGCTGGTGTGTTTCCGGCATTTCTTGCTGCCCGGCTTGACCCTGTTGAGGCCATCAGGACGGGGATGTAGTTATATGGCTTTCGCCGAAAGGCTAAACATCAAGAATAACCGCTACCTGGGCGTTCACCCATTCCAGGAAATCTTCATCTGCCTTGGTGAACGGGTCAGGGGTGTGTGAGTCAATGTCTATCTGGCCTATGTTCTCGCCATTTACAAACAACGGAATCACGATCTCGCTCTTTACCGTGATGCTGCAGGCAATGTAGTTGTCCTGGGCGTTTACATCTGGCACGACAAAATTTTTATTGCTTACCGCAACCTGGCCGCAAATCCCCTTGCCAAAAGGAATTATGGTGTGGTCCGTGGGTTCACCGGCATAGGCACGCAGCTTGAGTTCTGGCTTGTCGCCGTTTTTAAAATAAAAACCTACCCAGTTGTAATGGGCCACGTTTTCCTTGAGGATGCTGCATACCTCTTCAAGCCTATGTTCAACGGAAAGGGTGCCGCTGTTCAACGTTTTTGATATTTGGGGTTTTAGGGCTTCAAAACTCATTTTTCTTGTATTTTTGGCGCAGTCACCACATCCTGTTCATGCTGCAAATCATTCGCAAATATAAGTCGGTACTTCGTTTTATCCTTACATTTCTGGGTACATATCTCGTGCTTACCTTTTGCTATAACCTGTACCTCAAGCATGCTGCTTCACAAGAATTTTATCCTGAATACATAACTCATGTTGTCGCGGTACAAAGTTCTGAGGTGGTGACGTGGTTTGGTTATGATTCTCACATAGAGCCTCATCCCCATGAGGCGAGCATGAAATTATGGGTCAATGAAAAATACCTTTCGCGCATTGTTGAGGGATGCAATGCCGTAAGCGTCATGATTCTTTTTGTGTCATTTGTGTTGGCATTTTTTAATGGCTGGGGCCGTACGCTGCTTTTTATCCTGCTGGGCGTGGTGATTATTTATGTGCTCAATATTTTTAGGATAGCATTTTTGGTCATAGGGCTCTATGAGCATCCAGAGTATAGGGATTTGCTGCATGATGTCATATTTCCTGCCGTTATTTACGGGATTGTCTTTTTGCTATGGTTGTACTGGGTAAACAAGGTGACGGCAAGAAAATGAAAAGAACCATCACCATACTCCTGGTCATCCTGCTCTTTGCCGTGCTGGCGGCCATTCGGTTTTTTCAGGAGCAATTGTTTTATGACCCATTGCTTGATTTCTTTAAATATGAATATATGCAAGATGCTGGGCTGCCCAGCTATGAAATGTCAAAACTTTTACTTTTTACGGGTTTGCGCTATTGGTTAAACACCATGATTTCTTTGCTTGTGCTGTGGGTTTGCTTTCGCGAAAGCACCATCCTTAAGTTTGCCCTGATTATTTATATGCTTGCTTTTATCGTGCTTCTGGGGATATTTATTTTCTTGCTAAATGATTATGAGCCTTCAAATTATTTAACCTTGTTTTACGTGCGACGTTTTTTAATACAACCCTTGCTCATCATCTTACTGTTGCCTGCTTTTTACTATCAAAGAAAACGCAAGGTCTAGCGTTTTAGTTTTTGCTATTCATCGTCTGCTCCAGCGCTTTTGCATTTTTTAGCGCAACGGAATATGCATCCACAATTTTTTGTGCGTTTTCAACCGTGGGGTTTTTAATGGCTTCGGCAATGTATGGCATCTTCAGGATGTCAAAGTTTTCGGTTTGTGTTTCTTTGGCAACAGCCTTAAAGGCCTCGGAATATGATTTTGCCATGAGCGCGCCACTGTTCTGTGCTATAATTTGAGCTAGTGTGGGTGACTTTGTTTCTTCTTTTGTGGATTGTTTAATGGCCTTAGTGGACTGTGCAAGGTAAATGGGTTCATAATCAGCATCAAGATTTGCGACTGCCTTTTGTAGCTTGTCCAGTACTTGCTGTATTTTTTCTATCTCTTTACCGTTGTCATTATGGTTTATTCCCACCGCTGTATTGATAAAGCTGAAGGCATCTTCACCAGCGGAAGAGGACCAGGCAATGCCCACGATGTTTTTATAATCTCCCAGTTTCATTGCATCTGGGGATACAGATATGCCCATACCATCGCCCTGACCTGATGGGAGTATGTAATCACCTATGTTAGTTTGTCCTATGACCTTTATGGGAACTTGCCCCATGAAGGCAACTTTTGCATAATCACGGTCAGAACCTTGGGGAGGCATGGCGCCTATGACCGTGGGGTTTTGACTGATTACCATAAAGGTGTTGGCATGGGTGAAACTTTTTGAGATTTCACCTCCATCAACGCCCACTATTTCTCCGAATGTCAATTTTTCATTGGGATTGCGCTTTTTGAGCCACTCGGCATAATCTGCTCCGCCAGATTCAAATGCCACACCACGGGTTTCTTGATTGTAAGAGATATATGCACCAAACTGCCACCCGGCAACCCCCATATCTATAAAACTCCAGAGGGCATCATCACAATCACCCACGGTACACCCTGTTGCCAGGGCAGCGCCCAAATTGACGCCAAATCCAAAAGAAGAATTTAGCAATTCTAGATAAATGAGATATGCATTGAAAGTGTAATCGTTAGCAAAGAAGGTATTAGGAGGGACATCAGCAGGGTCAGTATTTTCTTCACCACCATCTAAAATATCATCAACCGAGGGCTCACCAAAAATACTGGTCAACAGCACTTCATCAAGATTATCAAGATATTCAAAACCCTCGATACGGCCACGGGCCGTGTTGCCAGAAAAAAAAGTGAGATAGTTGTAATCACGATGGGCATAAGAGGTGTTCATCATGTTGACCGCTATGCCCTGACCTCCTGTTTCGACTAGTAGTGCATGGGCATTTTTATCGTCTTCATCGCCAAAAACAGAGTGTTTTATGGTTACCTTTTTTTGAAATGAGCTACTGTCATTGACTTCGAGTTTGCCATTTAGCTGTGTGTCTCCATCCACGGTTAGGTTGCCGCTTAAATAGGAGGGGCTTTCATTGTTCACATTCAGGTCTGCGTTGAGGTTTGTAACGCCATCTGCAATGATTTCCCTATGTTTTACATAGGGTATGTAATACAAAGGCTGCTCGCTAAAAAGAATAAAACCACCGCCGTTGTTTATATCTATTTCCACGGTTAGGGTTTTGGCATCAGCCCAATAGATTTCATTAAAGGTTGCGCTGCCCTCTCCTGTGGGTGTTCCGTGGCCTATGATAACATTGATCATGCCGTATGGGTCTGTCTCGGTCTCCTGGGTTTCTTGATATTCTAAAATGCCGTTTTTTCCGGCAATGGTAAAACGCATGGTCACTGGGGTGCTTCCCAGGTTACCAGCGGCTATGTCAACCCCGGGTATTTCTTGGCCATCGTTGTTCATCACAATGGCCTGGTAGCTAATGCCGTCAGTTTGTGCAAATAATGGTATGGAGCAAAAAAGAAAAGATAAAAGATTAATTATTTGTTTCATGATCAATAGTTTAAAAAGCGCAATTGCAGCCAGGAAGGTTTATTACCAGGCCTACACTGACTTGATGGGTAGATATGTTGAGATTTTCTTGGCTGGCCCCTGTTGCCGCTATTTGAAAGCTATAGCCATAAGAATAGGCAAGTTGTGCCATGGCATTTTTTGCTATGGGGAACTGTATTCCTGGACCCGCCCTGGCATAAACTATATGACTATCAAATTCATCTTCTCCCTTAAGGTCATATACATCATTATTGATGGTTTGACTGCCATGTACGAGAAATTCGATTGACGGTATTGCCCTGAGGAAGAATTTAAAATCGCGATGTTGCAAGAAAGTATATTCTATACCAGGGGAAATCCCTATGTACCGCACATCCCAGGAATAGTGCACATCAAGGGCGGCACTGCTGCCCTCTGAGGCATAACCCATGTAGGAGAGGCTGCCCAGAAGGAATAAATTACGTTTGTCATTGAGGATTTGGCGGTAGCCCACGGTCAGGAAACCCTTAGTCTTGCTCTGTAAATCCTTGAGGGCGGTACCCTGTGAATCTGTATAATGAAAACTTGAAATTACGGGCCCTGCCTCAAAGAAAATCTGCTGCGCTTTAATTTGGCTTACGCCAAAAAAACAAAGCAGCGCCAAGAACATGCTCTTTTTCATCCTTAGTTCTTGATTATCATGTTAGTGAATCTGGTACGGCCTACTTTCGTGACAACGAGATAATTGCCCGCCGAAAATCTAGAAAGGTCAAGAATGGCGCTGGCATCCGCATCATAAGTGATAACCTTGAGCATTTTGCCTGCCATGTCATACACTTCTACGCGAGCTTCCAGCAATCTGTCTTTATCAAATTTGAACCTTACGTAACTGCTAAAGGGATTAGGGTAGACAAAAACACGTGAGGAACCTTCTTCAAGCAAGTCGCCAAAAACGGTGGGCGAGAGGGGCTGTATAAAACCTTGTCTTATTTCATTGCCCTCAAGTTGATAGCGGCCTGTAGGGCTGGCCTGACCTATACTTTGCTGAAAGAAGTATATATCACTGTTTATTTTAACGATATCAGACTTTCCCTGGGTGCCCAGGCTTTCCCTCATTTTAGACTGAGCAAAACCCGCATGTGCTAATATCAATAACATGAAAACAGTAAGGTAATTGTATTTCATTTCAGTTGGTTTATTGCTAATGTATTGATTTATAGTATATATTAGTGGTTTTTGTGGTGTTGTCCACCGTTTGTCCACCGTGGTTTCAGATAAAAAACCATTCCTTTCGGTGAAATTTATACTGCAATACTCGTTACCTAACTTTTTAAGAAATGAAAAATTCTCGACAGGTCTTATCCTTTCTTGTTCTACTTTATTCAAGTATTGGGTTTTCGCAGGATCAAAAAACAGTTGACAGTCTACTTGCCATTGTCAAAACTCAAAAGGATACTTCACGCATCAATACCTATCGTAGCCTTTTTTTTGAATTTATCTATGCAGATTATAAAAAGGCTGGGCAATACAATGCACTCAGCAGGAAGTATGCCTATGAATTAGGAAATAAAGATTTTATCGCACGCACCACTAATGAATATGGCGTGTACCACTTGATAATTTCAGATTATAGGGATGCCGTTAAGATACTGGATACAGCCTATACCCTTTACGAAGAACTGGGTAACAAGGAGCGCATGAGCGCACTGCTCAATAACAAGGCAAATGCACTTAGAAGCCTGGGGCAAATGGATGCAGCACTTGAAACCCATATGAAATCCCTGAAGATAAAAGAAGAGCTGGGGCTTACGGGTGATCCTATCGGCGCTAGCTATTGGAACATTGGCAATATTCATGGAGATATGGGCAATTACAATATCTCTAATGAATATTATAGAAAAGCCTTGAAAATCTATGAAGCACTAAATCAGGAAGAAGATGTGCTAACCCTCAACAACCTGCTCGCCATAAACTATAAAAACCTAAAGGACTATAGCAAGGCCATACCCGTCCTCAAAGAATCCATTGAAGCATATAGAAAGTTCAATAGGCCTAACGATGAGGCGGGTGCCTACGATAATTTAGGACAACTGTATGTTGATATGGATAGCCTAGATCAAGCGCTCGAGAATTTTGAAAAATCGCTTGCCATTAGTAAAGAAAACGGCGAACGCTCACTGGTAGGTCTCAACTTAAGGAATATAGGCGATGTCTATCTCAAGCAGGGCAATGCCGCAAGGGCACTGCCGCTTTTTCAAGAAGCTTTGAAAATCTCTAAAGAAACGGGGACTAACAAAAAGATGATACTTGACTATAAAAAACTTGCGGCTGCCCATGCTGATCTAGGCCACTATAAACTGGCCTATGAAAATCATGTAAATTATCATGAACTCAATGATTCTCTTATAGGAAAGGAAACCGAGGAGAATTTTAAAGAGCTTGAAGCTAAATATCAAACCGAAAAGAAAGAACAACAGCTTGAACTGCAAAAAAGTCAAATAAATCTACTTGAAGAAAAGCAGCAAAAAGGGCGTTTACGCAATATCCTGCTCATCAGCGTGTCCATCATCACGCTTGCCCTTTTAATCGCCATCTATTATGCCTTGCGGCAAAAAATACGCAGAAAGGAGGCCGAAGAAGAAAAGTTGCAAAATGAGATAGATTATAAAAAGAGGGAGCTAACCGCCCAGGCCGTACAACTGGCACATAAAAATGAAATGCTCGAAAAGCTCAAGGTGCAATTGAACGAGCTTTCGCCAAAATCAAATACCTCGCAGGATATTCAACGGCTTGTGAATGATATACGCATCGACATGGCCAATGATGCTAACTGGTTGCAGTTTAAGAGCTATTTTGAAGAAGTGCATCAAAATTTTTATAATCAGGTAAAGACGAAATATCCTGTGTTGAGTCAAAATGACCTTCGCCTTATCGCGCTCCTCAAGATGAACCTTTCTTCTAAAGAAATAGCCAATGTTTTGAACGTTTCGCCGGAAGGCATAAAGAAATCCCGGTACAGGCTGCGTAAAAAACTGGAGCTAGATACTGAGGATTCTCTCGAAGAAACCATTATGCAGTTATAAAACAAAAAGGCCGTTCACAATTGCGAACGGCCTTGAATATTAAGTACGAAGATGTATTTTACATCATTCCTGGCATACCGCCACCCATTCCGCCTGGCATTCCACCTCCAGCATTTTCTTCTGGGATGTCTATCAATGCACATTCAGTTGTCAAGATCATACCCGAAACTGATGCTGCGTTTTCAAGGGCGATACGTGTCACTTTCTTAGGATCTATAATACCTGCCTCGAGCATGTCTACATAGGTTTCAGATTTAGCATCGTAACCATAATTGTCCTTTCCTTCCATTACTTTAGCGATAACTACAGAGCCTTCTCCACCGGCATTTGAAACAATGGTTCTCAATGGCGATTCTATGGCCTTGTTCACGATTTGAACGCCTGTGGTCTCGTCAAGGTTTTCTGTAGCGATGTTCTCAAGTACTTTTTTGGCACGTACCAGGGCAACGCCACCACCTGCAACGATACCTTCTTCAACAGCGGCACGTGTTGCATGGAGGGCATCATCCACACGGTCTTTTTTCTCCTTCATCTCAACTTCACTGGCAGCACCCACATAAAGTACGGCCACACCACCTGCCAGTTTAGCAAGGCGTTCTTGAAGTTTTTCCCTGTCATAGTCACTTGTAGTGGT
>CEQG01119452.1_pt1 | contig 17641 bp, 21 predicted proteins | sample 350301 | NCBI WGS metagenome assembly CEQG01 (sample SAMEA2621242, study PRJEB7988) | marine metagenome | isolation source: saline water (ENVO:00002010), including | reverse complement strand
CGGGATCATCGCACGAGACGATCGACAGCGGTGTGCAGATGACCAGGAATGCGACCCGCGCCATCGTCCGCAACAACCATATCGAAGGAAATCTCTACGGCGTTGATATCCATGGCGCCCGCGACGCGCGCGTTGAAAACAACACCATCATTGGCGGGGACGACAGACTGATAAGCCGCCGCGGCAATGGCGTCTATGTCTGGAACGCGCCCGGTGCCACGGTGAAAGGCAACACAATCCGGCAGGGCAGGGACGGAATTTTCGTTAACACTAGCCGCAAGAACACATTTACCGACAACCGCTTCGAGAGCCTGCGCTTTGCCATTCACTACATGAATGCCGACGACAGCGAGGTTTCCGGAAACATCTCGATCGGCAACCATCTCGGCTACGCGATCATGTTTTCAAAGCGTGTAATCCTGCGTGACAACATTTCGCTGGATGACCGCGACCACGGCATCATGCTCAACTACGCCAACAACGCCGTCATCGAAGGCAACGCCGTGGTCGGCGGCGGCGAAAAATGCCTGTTCGTCTACAATGCCAACAAGAACATGATCAGGGGCAACCGCATCGAAGGCTGCGAGATCGGCATCCACTTCACAGGCGGCTCGGCAGACAACGAAATCACGGGCAATGCTTTCGTCGGCAACCGCACCCAGATCAAGTTTGTCAGCACCAGGGATCATGTCTGGTCCGGCAATTACTGGAGCGACCACGCCGCCTACGACGTCAATGGCGATGGCATCGCCGATCAGGCGTTCCGCCCCAATGACGCGATGGACCAGGTGTTGTGGACCCAGCCATCGGCAAAGCTGCTGCTGGGCAGCCCCGCGGTGCAACTGGTGCGCTGGGCGCAGAGTGAATTTCCGGCGCTGCTTTCCGGCGGCATCGTTGATGACCGGCCCCTGATGAAACCGCATGCGCTGCCCGAGACCGCGCGCAACTGGAAAGAATCGCTGCAATGACCGATATCGTCAAAGCCCGGAATGTGAGCATGAAATTCAAGGCCGTCGAGGCGCTGACAGATGTCTCGCTCGACGTGGCGCCTGGAGAGCAGGTTGCCTTGCTCGGCCACAACGGCGCCGGCAAGACCACGCTGTTTCGCCTGATCCTCGGTTTCGTCAGGCCAACCGGCGGCTCGATTACCATCGCCGGCTTCACGCCGGGCAGTGATGATGCCAGGCGCGTTGTTTCCTATCTGCCCGAGCAGGTGGCGTTTCCGAAAATGCTGACCGGCCGCGAAGTCGTTCGCTTCTACGCCAAGCTCAAGGGCGCAGCGCCCGAGGATGTGCAGGCCGTGCTCGACAAGGTCGAGCTCGTCGAGGCGGCGGACCGCCGGGTGGACACCTATTCGAAGGGCATGCGGCAACGGCTGGGTCTGGCGCAGGCGCTGGTCGGAACCCCCCGGCTGCTGTTGCTCGATGAGCCGACCTCCGGCCTCGACCCGCTTTCCAGGCAGCATTTCTACGAACTGATCGCCGATGTCAGCCGGCGCGGCTGCTCGGTACTGTTGTCCTCGCATGGACTCAGCGAACTCGAAGCCAGGACCGATCGCGTGGCCATTCTGCGCAAGGGCCGGCTGGTTGCCGACGGGTCATTGGCAGACCTCCAGCATCAGGCCGATCTACCCATCCATATCCGGGTGCGGGCGGCCCCAGGCGCGGTCGAGGCTGTCCATGCCGAGATCGGTGGTAGCCGTATCAATTGCGCCTCGGTGGAACTGCACTGCGCCAGACGGGACAAGATGCGAATGCTGACAAGGATCGGCGGGCTTGGCGCGCAGGTCGAGGACGTGGATGTCGCCGCCCCGACACTGGACGAGGTCTACCGGTATTTTTCCAACAGCGGAACTGAACAAGCCCAGAGAGGAGAAATGCGATGAATGGCGCAATCACCATTGCAGCAACGGAAATCCGGATCGGCCTTCGCAATCGATGGATCATCCTGTCGTCGCTCATTCTTCTGGCCTTCGCGCTCATCCTCGTGCTCCTGGGCAGTGCGCCGGGCGGCGAGGTCAAGACCGATGCCGTCACCGTTGTCGTCGCCAGCCTGTCGACGCTGTCGGTCTATCTGGTGCCGCTGATTGCCTTGCTGCTGGCCTTCGATGCCATTGCCGGCGAGATCGACCGCGGCACGTTGCAACTGGTGCTCGCCAGCCCGGTCTCCCGCGGCAGCGTGCTTGTCGGCAAGTTCTTGGGCCATGTCGGCGTTCTCGCCATTGCGGTCAGTTCCGGATACGGCATTGCCGGTCTCGTTGCTTTCTTTGCCAACGGGGAAGGGGAAGCCGGTGCATTGATCTCGGTCGGCCGGCTGATTGCAAGCTCGACGATCCTCGGCGCCACCTTCATCGCCATCGGCTATATCGCCAGCGCCAGCGTGCGCCAGACCGGAACCGCTGCAGCACTTGCCATCGCCATCTGGCTGCTTGCCGTGGTGCTCTACGATCTGGCGCTTCTCGGCGGGTTGCTGGCGAGCCAGGACGGCTTCTTCGCCCGAGAAGTGTTCCCCTGGTTGCTGGCGTTCAATCCGGCCGATGCATTCCGGCTCTACAACATGGGCGCCATCGATGCGCTCGCTGTCGGTAGCAATCTGGGCGGAGCCGGCTCGGCGCTGCCGCTCTCCGGTCTTGCAACCATGCTCAGCCCCGTTGCCTGGACCGCCGTCGCTCTGGGGCTTTCAACCTTCATTCTCAAAAGGGTCAGGCCATGAACATCTTCGTGCGGCTGTCAGCCATTGTTGTCGTGGCGAACACGGCTGCGGCTTGCAGTGAACCACAATCCAGCATCGAAATGCCGCAACCGGTGGCGCTTTCGGAGGAAGCGGTCGGGCACTACTGCAACATGACCGTTCTGGAGCACACCGGACCCAAGGCGCAGATCCATCTCGTCAACAATCCGCATCCGATCTGGTTCAGCCAGGTGCGCGACGGGATTGCGTTCATTCGCTCCCCGGAGGAGCAGGAGGATGCCGTCGTCGTCTATGTCAATGATATGGGCAAGGCTAAGGACTGGGACTTTCCCGGCGATGATACCTGGATCGACGCCAGCCAAGCCTGGTTCGTCATCGGCTCGCGCAGGACCGGCGGCATGGGAACGCCGGAAGTCATTCCGTTCGGGGCAGAACAGGACGCGGGAGCCTTTGCGGCGGAGCATGGCGGTGTCGTGGTACAGCTTGACGGCATCCCCGACGCCTATGTTCTTGGCCCCGTGGGCCTGGTTCAGGATTCATCCGAACAGGTCACGGGAGCGATCCGATGAGCCTTTCCCGCCGCCGTTTCATCTCTATAACGGCAGTTTGTCTGCTCAGTGCGCGCCATGCAGTTGCTTCGGAAAACCCGGGCGCGCGCTGGCAGGGGATCGCGCTTGGGGCCCATGCCGATCTGCGCCTTGTCGGATTGCCTGCGCGCGAGGCTGAAAGACTACTGCTTGCAGCGCGCGCTGAAATCGAACGGCTGGAACAACTGTTCAGCCTCTACCGCTCCGACAGCGCTCTCGTGAGGCTCAACGCAACCGGTATTCTGGAGCAGCCGGAGCCCGACATGCTGGCGCTGTGTTCGCTTGTATCCGCCATCCATCAGGCGAGTGCCGGAAAATTCGATCCCAGCATTCAGCCGCTATGGTCGGCCTATGCGAGAGCCAGCGGCGTTCCCAATCGAAAGGCCTTGGCCGCAGCTCGCGCGGCAATGGGCTGGAACAAGGTGGAGATATCGCAACAGTCCATCCGGCTTCAGCCGGGGGCGGGTCTGACTTTCAACGGCATTGCACAGGGATTCATCACGGATAGGGTTGTGGCTCTATTGAAGGCGCGAGGCCTTGAGGCAGGGCTGGTTTGCGTCGGTGAAATTGCCGCTGTTGGAGCACCGCCAGCAGGCGGGGGCTGGGCGGTCGGTTTGGCCGATCACGAAGATGGCCCTGCAGACGCCATCATCCATCTGCGTGACAGCGCGGTGGCAACTTCGAGTCCGCTTGGAACCATGTTCGGGGCAGGCTCCGTCGGTCATATTCTCGATCCGGAAACAGGCATGGCGGCCTCGGCGAATTGGCGAAGGGTCAGTGTCATTCATCGCTCGGCTGCAACAGCGGATGGGCTGTCCACGGCAGGCGTTTTGCAAGGCGCTGCAGATTTGCAAGCCATGCTGAGATCGTTTCCGGATGCCTCGGTGCGAGCCATTGACACGAATGGGAAGATGCTGGTCATCTGATCGGGGGCCATTCCTTCGAATAGCTGTCTTATTTTCGGCGTGGTCGCATCTTTAACGGGCGATGTTCGGGTTGCGTTGCGCTTTTTGTAGACCCACTGCACGGTGAGAAAGATGGCTCCCCAAATCGAGGCATTGTCACCAGATGAGGCCATCAGCGACGCTGCTTCAGCGACCATTGTTCGATCGGCAGGATAAAACTGGTAGCGTTCACTGTCGGCAGACTTAGTTTGCGACCCGCTCCTTCAAGATTCCAATCTCAGGTCTTACGCATGCGCACCACGGTCGGATAGCAATTTGCCCCCCGTGATGCACCCAACCCCATTTTGAATGGAAGCTGTCAAGCTTCGATAGATCGTTACGCGGCGGGATGTGGTCGCGGCGACAACACGCTTGCGGCCATTGAGAACCAATGTTAAAAAAGTAGCGCCTGAAATACCACTTTACGTGATCGCATATGATTCCTGCGCCAAGAATCGCCAATCGTCCTTCGCCCGACCGTCCGCTAGCCCATCCCCTCGTGGACCGCACGTTCATTGGCACACTTGTAAGAGACTTCTATTCGCGCGTTCGCGCGGACGACCGTCTCGGCCCGATCTTCGCGTCAGAAATCCGAGGGAACTGGGAACCCCACTTGGAGAAGATGACCGATTTCTGGTGCGCGGTGATCCTGAAGAACGGTGCATATAGCGGCCGTCCGGTTCCCGCCCATCTCAAGCTCAAGCAAGTACGCGAAGATGATTTCGATATCTGGCTTGGGCATTTCAAACGGACCGCTTTCGATAACTGTCCTCCTGAAGTTGCTGAGGTGTTCATCGATCGCGCCGAAAGAATCGCCCGTAGCCTAAGGCTTGCGATGTTTTTCCGTATGGAGCTCCCAAGGCGGGATACTGCAGGATGACAGCTTTGCATCATATGCTCGCCTTGACTGCTGGTTCCTCGATGAGTTTCAGCGCCTCCTATCAACCCGAGTCGTTTGAATGCGCCTAACACTTCAGACGGACTACGCGCTTAGAATGCTAATGTACCTTGCGGTTCATCGCGGCAGGCCATGCCGGGTTACCGACGTCGCCGCAGACTTCGGCATTTCGCGAAACCATTTGCTAAAGGTCGCCCTCAAATTGGGGCGGCTTGGGTATCTGGCGAATGCCCGCGGGCGGACCGGAGGCATCGCGTTAGCTCGCACACCGGAAGACATCAACTTGGGAGACGTCGTACGTCAGATGGAGGATGGCTTCGATCTGACCGAGTGCATGCGCCCTGGCGGCAGCTGTGCCATCACACCTTCCTGCAGGCTACGAGGCGTTGTAAGCAGAGCGATCGAAGCGTTCCTTACTGTATTTGACGGTGCGACCTTGGCGGAAGTCGCCGGAAACGGAAACGAATTGCTCCAGTTACTTGAATTAAACAAGTCATCTGGGGAGGGTGCCGCGCCCATACGTGTCCTCGAAGGGGAAATCAATGCTGGCTAACCTTACCTCTTCTGAACGGCAGAACGCCTTGATTCTTGCGAGCTTGGTCACTCTGGCTGGTGTTGCAATGGCGGTTTTGGGACGGTCTGACGTTCTGGGCGTGCATGGTGTGATCGTCATGTTGTTCGGTGGCGGAATCGCGTGGCTGATAATGGCTTCATTTTACGCCCCTGAGCCGACGGATGACCGAGCCGCCTCATACTACGACGATCCCATCAAGGTGGGCATCGTGTTGTCCATGGGATGGGCTGTATTCGGCATGACCATGGGGGTCTGGGTTGCGGCCCAGCTCGCGTGGCCCGACCTCGCTTTCGACGCTGCATGGTCGTCGTTTGGTCGACTTCGCCCAACTCACACCAGCGGGGTCATCTTCGGCTTTGGCGGTAATGCGTTGATCGCGACGTCTTTCCACGTGGTCCAGAGGACCTCGCGCGCGAGGCTCGCGGGACAAGTCAGCCCGTGGTTCGTACTGTTAGGCTTCAACCTGTTCTGTCTGCTAGCCGTCTCAGGCTATCTTCTCGGCGTGACCCAGTCGAAGGAATATGCCGAAGCCGAGTGGTACGCCGATTTATGGCTCGTGATCGTCTGGGTGACTTACTTCGTTCTCTACATCGGGACGATCGCGCGGAGAAAAGAACCGCACATATACGTGGCGAATTGGTATTTCATGGCTTTCATTTTGGTCGTGGCTATCCTGCATATCGTCAACAACCTATCGATCCCGGTCTCCTGGGGACACGCCAAGAGCTACACGATTTGGTCGGGAGTCCAGGACGCGATGGTGCAGTGGTGGTACGGCCACAACGCCGTTGCCTTCTTTTTGACCGCGGGCTTCCTCGGGATGCTGTACTATTACCTGCCTGTCAGGGCGCAGCGACCGATCTTCTCTTACCGCCTCTCGATTCTCAGCTTCTGGGGCATCACCTTCTTCTACATGTGGGCAGGCTCGCACCACCTGCACTACACCGCCCTGCCGCACTGGGTACAGACGCTGGGCATGACCTTCTCAGTAATGTTGCTGGTTCCGTCCTGGGCGTCGGCGGGTAATGCGCTGCTGACACTCAACGGCGCCTGGCACCGGGTGCGGGACGACGCGACGCTGCGCTTCATGATGGCTGCGGCCGTTTTCTACGGGCTCTCGACCTTCGAGGGATCATTCATGGCGATCCGCCCGGTCAACTCCCTAAGCCACTATACAGACTGGACCGTCGGTCACGTCCACGCCGGGGCGCTGGGCTGGGTGGCGCTCATAACCTTTGGCTCGTTCTATACTCTAGTGCCGAGCTTGTGGAAGCGCGAGCGAATGTATTCCGCCACCCTTGTCGAGGTCCACTTCTGGCTCGCGATCGCGGGTACCCTGATCTACGTCTTCGCGATGTGGAACTCCGGCATTATACAAGGGCTAATGTGGAGGACCTACACCGAGGAAGGCGCGCTCGCCTATTCTTTCGTCGACAGCCTCGTCGCCATGTACCCATACTACATCGCGCGCGCTTTTGGCGGCTTGCTGTTTCTGATCGGCGCGATCATCTGCTCTTACAATATCTGGATGACAATCAGGGCGGCTCCGCTCACAGCCACACCCACCGACGGGCCGGTCCAGACCGCTATCGCCCCTGGAGAATGACCGATGCCTGAACTCTTCCATCGTAAGCTCGAGCGTTCGGCTATCGGCTTCGTCATCGCCATCATCGCAGCTGCAAGTGTCGGCGGCATCGTCGAGATCGCGCCGTTATTTACCATTGACGAAACCGTCGAGGAGGCGCCCGACATGCGGATGTACACTCCGCTAGAACTAGCCGGGCGCAACATTTACATTCGTGAGGGCTGTTATGCTTGTCATAGCCAGATGATCAGAACGCTCCGAGACGAAGTCGAGCGATACGGGCCTTATTCGCTGGCCGTTGAATCTCAGTACGATCACCCAATGCTGTGGGGCTCAAAAAGGACCGGACCGGATTTGGCCAGAGTCGGCGGCAAGTATTCCGATTTCTGGCACGTGGCGCATCTTATCAATCCGCGGGACGTCGTTCCCGAATCCAACATGCCAGCCTATCGCTGGTTGTCACGCACTCCGCTCAGAACCGAAGACCTGCCCGAGCATCTGGCAGCTCAGCAACTGTTGGGCGTGCCCTACACCGACGAGATGATCGAGAACGCCGCGCGTGACGCTTACGGACAGGCCACTCCTGACACCGACTTTGCGTCCGGCGTATCCGAGCGCTACGGCGAGGAAACCACTGTAAGGGCCTTCGACGGCGTGCTCACACAGGTCACTGAAATGGATGCCCTCGTCGCCTATTTGCAAGTGCTGGGTCGCCTTACAGTCGTCGCCTACCAGGATACCGCAGCGGACGAGCAACTGCCCGATCCAAAAGACTAAGGAGACAGAGAATGGACTTCAGTCACGAGACACTGGTCGCTTTTTCCAAAAGCTGGGGCCTGTTCTACATGATGGCCTTCTTTCTCTGCATCTGCGTCTACGCCTTCAGGCCGAGGAACAGAGCGCAGTTCGATCGAGCCAAAACCAGCATACTTGACCAGGACGACACACCATGGCGGAAGTAGAACGGGACCCAGTCACCGGACGAGAGACGACGGGCCACGAGTGGAACGGCATCAAGGAACTTGATACGCCTGTTCCCCGCGGAGTACTGATGTTCCTGATCATCACCCATATGTGGGCGATCTTCTGGTGGTTCATGGTCCCTGCGTGGCCGCTTGGTGGGACCTATACAAAGGGGCTTCTTGGCATCAATCAACAGACGACGGTTGAGGCCCGCATTATAGGCGGACAACAACAGCGCTCCGCCTGGACGACACGCCTGGAGAACGAGCCCTATGACACAATTCTCGCCGACGAAGCGCTGATGAAGACTGTGCGAGAGACCGGGCGTCAACTGTTCGGCGACAATTGCGCCGCGTGTCACGGCCGTGATGGCAGGGGCCGCGCAAACTATCCCGATCTGACAGATGACGACTGGCTGTGGGGCGGAGGCCCGGAATTGATCGAGCAAACTATGCGCGTGGGAATCAACAGCGCGCATCCGGAAAGCCGGATCGCTCAGATGCCTGCCTTCGGCCGCGACGAGATGCTCGACCGCGCACAAGTTCGGAGCGTGGCCGCCTATGTCTACTCGTTGACACACCCCAACTATTCGACCGCAGAGAACCTGGAACGCATCACCGCCGGCCGCGAAATCTTCGCCACAACCTGCGCCGCCTGCCACGGCGAGAACGCGCAGGGCGATATGGAGGTCGGAGCCCCAAACCTGACTGATGCGTATTGGATCTATGGCGGCGATCTGGACACGATCATCGCCACCGTCCACGGCGGCCGTCAGGGCCATATGCCAACATGGGATGAGCGGCTGTCTCAAGCGGAGATCAGGACGCTCGCGGTCTTCGTCCACGATCTCGGGACTGCACAACCATGAGCGTACGCGCGCGTCTCCCCGGCGGATGGTTACCATGGGTGCTAATCCCCGCTGCTTTTCTACTCTTCAGTGGGGCAAACGCGCACCTCGTCTACGTCGCGTTCCAGTCCCAGCCGGAATGTGTCGAACATCTGAAATCCCCCGACAGTGATGGCGGCTTCCGCGCTGCCAAATCGGCGTGTTGAAGGAGAAAGCCATGGGCGAAGGCGACAGAAACTACTGGCTGCTCAGCGAAACGTCAGGCATCGCCGAGACCCGCGATCCAACCCTTCAGCGAAATCTTCCGCTTCTCGAAGGGCGCCGCTGGCTTGCCGCTGGGTGGCGTGACTTCTGGAACAGCGCCTTGTCGAGCCTAGCGTACGGAATGGGGGTGTTCATACTGTCCGTGCTCTACGTCTGGACGCTCGTCGGCTTTGGTAGGGATTACATCTTGTTTCCGGCGCTGGCGGGGTTCCTGATAATCGCCCCCTTCCTTGCTATTGGACTCTATGAGAAAAGCCGCGCGATCGGAGAAGGCAGATCGATAACGCTCGGATCCATGCTGCGCGTCAGACCGAAGGCTGGCGCGCAGGTATTCTTTTCTGGGCTACTTCTCTGCCTACTCATGCTTCTATGGACGCGCTCCGCGGTTTTGCTATGGGCGCTATTTTTCGGAGTCACAACCTTTCCCGGCCTCGAGCATGTGCTCGACATCCTCGTTGGCACACCCTCCGGCTGGGCAATGCTCGTCGTCGGCACGGCCATCGGCGGCTTGTTCGCTGCATTCGCTTTCTCGGTCAGTGTTTTTGCCGTCCCTATGCTGCTCGACCGCCGCGTTGATGCGCTATCTGCAATGGGCACCAGCATGAGACTGGTCTGGAACAACCTGCCGACGATGATCGCCTGGGGAGCGATAGTTTTAGTGCTTTTCGCTGTCTGTGTGGCGACAGGGCTTGTTGGCATGATCATCATTTTCCCACTTCTTGGGCACGCAACGTGGCATGCTTACAAGGCTGTTGCAGGTCGCCAGGAGTGAGCTGTGAGGACTGCGCGCTTGAAAATGAAGGTGAGATTATTATAGCCACCCCTAGCAACTCGAAAAATATTCGCGATATTCGTGGTAGCTATTTAAGTTTACGCCTTATTTTACATAAATACTTACCACATCCATTTGAGGACACCTTCCACGACGCCCTAGTGGCCGTCTATCTGGCGCAATCCGATTCTTCCCCTTTTCCTTGCACGAGGTTCGCGCAGTCGGTGCTCGCAACGACGAGACGCCTTTCTTTTCGCCAGGAGAAGGCGACATGAACATGCTTTTATGGCTTGTGCCAATAAGCTTAGGAATGGGGCTGGTAGGTTTGGCGGCATTCATGTGGTCAATGAAAAATGGTCAATTTGAAGATTTAGACGGTGCCGCTGAAAGGGTGCTTTTACATGAATTGGACGACGCGCCTTTGTCTGATCCTTCAGTCAGCGGCGGAAAGGAAAGATGCGAGGGAAATCATGAACAAACAAGCTGATCGAGAATTTGATTGGGTCGCGGCATTGGCCCTCGGACTTAGCACTGCTGTTATAGTACCAAGCATGGTAGCGGTCACCGCAGCGCTGATCACCACAGTCGCTGCACTAATGCCGTAGTGTAGTATCCACCAACTATCATTATCATGTCTCCGAACCTCTGATTTGTCTTCCGATGGCTTCAGTTCGCCCTTAGTAGCGTGTGGACAAGTGACACTTCTAGGCGGACTCCACCCGCGACCAGTTTGACGCGCCCCTAGCTCAATTTTCCTTAGACCAACCTGCGCGCAGAAACTGGAATCACATCGACAATGATTTTTTAGAACAGCCATCTGCCAAATTGGTGGAAGAACAAGCTATAAGGTGGCAAGAACAATGCCCTAGAGCGCTGCGCCAACCGTTGCCAGACGTGACGGACCCAGCGCCTCTACTCGAGTGAAACTCGCTGCGCTACTGAACCGGAAAACCCACTGTCACATTCGGATAGAAACCCTTCGCGCATTTTACGCGGTCTTGGACCAGTCGCGGCACGCGCATCGTCATTTGAGGCCGTCAGAGCAGGCACGGGCGCGATGGTCGGTTTGGGAATAGCCGGCCTATTTACTCTATCGTCGACAATCGGTTCGGAAACTGGACTCTTTCTGATCGCTCCTTTCGGCGCAACCTCCGTCCTGCTCTTCGCCGTCCCAAATAGTCCTTTGGCTCAGCCCTGGTCTGCCGTGGTTGGCAACACGGTTGCTGCTTTGGTCAGTCTCGCTGTCTGTATGGTGGTTCACGATCCGGTGTTGCGAACAGCGACCTCGGTCGGCCTTGCAGTCTGCGTCACCATTCTATGTCGGGCAGTTCACCCACCTGCAGGCGCCGTAGCTATGACCGTAGCGTTGTCACCAGACGCCGTCCGCGAGCTTGGATTCAAGTTCGCGATTACCCCCGTGGCATTTGGCACAATAATTTTGGTGGTTGTCGCTGCGATTTATGCTCGCTTGACCGGCAGACGCTACCCATTTCGCCAATTCGATGAACCCAACAAACACGGCACCAGCGATACCGAACCAATGGAGCGATTGGGCCTGACAGAGCAGGAACTGACCAACATCCTCGAGCGATACCGCCAAACATTCAATCTTGGCGTGGAAGACCTGGCTCGACTAATTGGCGCAGCGGAGGTTCAGGCAGCGTCACATCGCACGCAGGCGATGGTGGCAGCAGATATCATGTCTCGCAATCTCATAACTGTTCTGCCCACGGCCCCGATAAGCGAGGTCTCTGCCCTGTTCAGGCGTCATGCGTTCACATCACTCCCAGTGGTTAGCCGCGATGGCTTTTACCAAGGCATTATATTTCCAATTCACCTCATAGCGCGCGAGCTCGAAAGAGCATCTTCTCTCAAGAGAGGCTTTAGCCTCCCCCTATCGAGACGACTGGGAAAAAGGCATGAGCCGCAATTAAATGCGCATCAGATAATGAGCCCTTTTGGACCGCGCGCAGTCTTGCAAACTCCGATCTCCGCGCTACTTCTGTTATTGGCAGAGGGTGATGTCGAAGCTGTTCCTGTCATTGAAACAAACCGAATTCTCGGCATCGTCACCAAGACAGACCTTCTAAATGCAATGGCCCGAACGAGCATTGCTTACGCTAAGCAGCCTGCCCATATTTAATAACCCCTAGATGGCCTGCTGCCGGTTTTTCGCACACGCAGTTAAGCTAGCATAGCTTGCTCCTTGAACTCGACGGGGCTGATATAGCCCAGTGTCGAATGCCTTCGCCGAGGGTTGTAAAAGCGCTCGATGTAATCGAACACATCCGCCCTGGCATCATCCCTCGTCCTGTAGACCTTGCGGGCTGTGCGCTCGTTTTTCAGCTACGAGAAGAAGCTCTCCATTGCAGCATTGTCCCAGACGTTACCCGACCGGCTCATCGAACTGTCTGGCCTGCCTCGTCTCCAGATAGCCATGATAAGGGCATCGGTGACGAGTTGAGCCGTCATCTCCGCCTTCATAGCCGTCCGACAACGCGGCGGGAGAACAGGTCAACGACGGCGGCAACGTAGAGCCATCCTTCAGCGGTCCAGATGTAGGTGAAGTCGGCCACCCACTTCTGGTTCGGGGCCGACGCCTCGAAGGCGCGGTGCAGAAGATTGGCCGATGCTGTCGCACGCTCGCTTGTATCTTTCGGCACCTCACGACGTCGAGGCCGGGCACGCAACCCATTCTTGCGCATTAGGCGTTCGACGCAATGCAGGCCGGAGGAAAGCCCTCGGCCAGCACGTCGTGCCAAACACGTCGGGTACCATAGGTTCGGTCACTACTCCTGAAGCTCCGATCGATGACGCCGAGGAGCACTTCATCATGCCGAGAGCGGGTGCTGCGGCTGCGATTGAGCCAGGCATGGAAGCTCGACCGGGAGACATCCAGCGCGTCGCACAGCCATGCCACCGGCCAGATGTTCCGATGCTTCGCAATGAAGGCGAACCTCATGTCGCTTCCCTCGCGAAGAAGGCTGCGGCCTTCCTAAGAAACACCCGCTGCTACCGGCGCAGGTGCCAGCTCGTATCCGAGGGTTTGGGCTCGACGTTTGAGATTGGCAAGAACACGGGTTCGATGCCGCTCGTCATAGGCTGCCGCTCCGGGGTCACGATAGGTCATGCCGAAGCGAAGCGTATTGTAGAACAGAACGGCGATCTTGCGTGCGGTGGCGGTCACCGCCTTCTGCTTGCCGATGCGAGACGACAGACGTCGATAAAATGCGCCGAGGGCCGTGTCGCTGCGTCCGAGGGTGATCGCGGCCAGCCGCAACAGGGCTGCGGCCCGACTCGAGGATCGCCGTGTCCGCGACGACAGCAGCTTGCCGCCAGAGATTTTGTTGCCGGGCGCAAGGCAGAGCCACGAGGTGAAGTGCTTCGCGCTCGGCCACGCCTTCAGATCGGTTCCGCATTCTGCTATCAACTTCAGTGCCAAGGATGGTCCGATGCCGTGAATCTGGGTCAGATCCACACCAAGAACGCCATACAACGCAGCTTGGACATCGAACGCCGGCGCACCAACCGGCTTCTGCCGGAAGCGCGCCTTCGGCAATGGTGCCGGGTTCGTGGTCCGGCTCGTCAGCACTCCGACCGACGCTTCCAGCTTGCCGTCGCATTCCGCGATCTTTGCCTGATAGGCGTCGTAGAGGTCCAACGACTGAGCCAGAGCGAAGATATGCTCGTCGCGGTCGTTCCCGATCAGCGCTGCCCGGATCGTCTCGATCGAGGAATGACAGCGCACGTCGCGGTATGCGGCCAGCGCTTCCGGATCCCGCTCTCCGGCGACAAGCGCCCGGATGATCCGCATGCCGGTCGCACCCGTAATGTCGGAGACGACATGATGGAGTTGAAGGTTCATCTCCATGAGCGCCTTCTGCATGTGCTGGATATGGGCTGCCGCATATTCGACAAGCCGTTCCCGCTGGCGCAGATAGGACCGCAGCGCGGCGATCTCCGCTTCGGGACGAAAGCTGCCACGCAACAGGCCATATGAATGCAGTTGCCGCAGCCAGCCGGCGTCGCTGACGTCGGTCTTTCGGCCGGGCACATTCTTGGCGTAGCGTGCATTCACCAGGATCACCTCGAAGCCATGCTGCTCGAGAATCTCAAAAGCCGGTATCCAATAGACCCCGGTCGATTCCATCGCGGCGCTCGTCACGCCGCAGGATCGAAACCACATTGCCAGATCGTGGAGATCCTGCGTGAAGGTGCCGAAAGCGCGTACCGGCATCTCGCAGGCGTCGGGATTCACCGCGGCCATGTGCATCGTCGATCCGATATCCACCGCCGCGGCATGGGAGTTGACCATCTTCATATCCGGCTGGCCGCCGGTCGTCATCTTCGTCATGACTTATCCTCCGTTCAGGTCGGAGGGCGTGGGTTATGCCAGTTCTTCATCTTCCTAATCGGGATCGCGCGGACAGCCGGCGTCACCACTCTCAAGTGCGCATGAACCCATGGGCCACGTTTTTTAACGGGGTCGAACCCACCAATAAGCTAACGGCCGCTGCCCTCCGAACGAAGCATAGCATGGCGTGTTTCTACCGCGCACAGGCGGGCCACGGCCCGGGATGGTTTTTTAGGATGTCACGCTCCGCCTTCAGCTTCGCCACTTCCTTGCACAGCCTGTCAATCACCAACTGCTCCGGCTTCATTTGCCCATGTCCGGGAAATGCATGCTGCGGATCGACTGACAACTCGCGCGCCCATTTGGGCAGTACATTCTCGTGAAAATCCAGATCGCGGGCCGCCTGAGCCACCGCAACGCCCCGATCCTTAACCAGTCTCACTGCCTCAAGCTTGAACTCGCGGCTGAACTTCCTTCTTCGCATTCCAACTCTCCAGTTCCGTTAAACACTTTATCTCGGTGTCCACGAAACCGGCAGCAAGCCATGCGTCGGAGACTTACGGCGATCATGCGCGTCCATCGTCGGAACGACAGATCACCGTGGAAACCTAGGGCATCGCAGGCGCATCGTTCTCGAAACTTCGTCGTGAGGCTGTCCTTATGGCAAGTCGCCGCGGTCTGCTTCGTCAGCTTGACTTTCCTACCGCAAGGGCCCATGTCTGAGGCATGTGCATCAACGACCGCCACCTTCTGACGTTTTACAGGGTGTGCCCCATCGCGGGCATCTGACCCCCGGCCAGGTCGCGTCGCGCCCCGGTCGCGGGGCATAGGCTGATTTCTGGTCCGCCGGAGCTGCCTTCACTAAAGCGGCAAACAATCCAAGATCACCAAAGACAAGCGCCACGCCTCAGTTGCGTGCGCGGGTCGTTTACATGAGAGGGCCGGGAGATGGCTCGACCGAGCAAAAAGAACCGCAAGCCGGCGATCGCCGTGACTCGCACCGACAGCGAGCGCCTGTGGCGGCTCGCCGAATCCTTCGCCGACCGCAACCCGGCTGTTGCGGAGGAGCTGCTCGCGGAGCTCGAGCGCGCCAAGGTCGTCGATGACGGGCGGCTCGCGCCGAACGTGGTGCGCATGGGCTCATGCCTTCGCTTCACCAGCGATCTCGGTGAGGACCGGAACGTCTCGCTGGTGTTCCCGGGCGAGGCCGACATCGCCGAAGGCAAGGTTTCCGTCATGACCCCGATCGGTGTCGCGCTGATCGGCCTGTCCGCCGGACAGTCGATCGACTGGACAGCGCGTGACGGCCGGGTTCACCGCCTGACGGTGGAAACCGTCCAGCACCCGATTCCCGCTGCGGCTTCGTCTGGCGCAGCGAAGGAACTGCGGATCACGTCATGACGGAAATCCGGCCCCCATGTCGCCTCTCGCTCTTAGGAGGCTGCCTCATCGCAGGATAGCTGCCCCTGCGCCGCACCGCGCGGCCAGGGGATTCTCCAATCCGCCAAAACGTAACCGCTCCCAGCCGAGTGATGGAGAACTGCTATGATCAAAGAAACCTGCTTCCTGACGACCAAGGACTTCACGATACTGGAGGTCATGCGCGACCGTTGTCTCGGACCCGACGATCCTGTTGCGCCGATCCTCAAGCGAAAGATCGAGTCTGCGACCGTCATGTTCTGGGACGACATTCCGGTGAACGTGGCTACGCTCAACAGCCGTGTGACGTTCAGCGTCGACGGTCGCGAGCCCGACCGCCGCACCATTTCACACGACCGGATGACCTCTCCCATCGGGATGTTCCTCCCGATCACGACGGCGCGCGGGCTTGCGCTTCTCGGGCTCTCCGAGGGCCAGGAGTTCACGGTCGAGAACGCCGACGGCAAGGAAGAACGAGTCCTGCTGCATCAGGTCCTCTACCAGCCAGAGGCGGCACGGCGGGAGAAAGAGGCGCTGGAACAGGCAGGCCATTCCACTGCGGCCAAGCCGACGCTGCGCCTGATCAGAGGCGCCTTCTATGACCAGCCACGGCTCGTCCCGGCCTATGACGGGTTTGACGATCCCGGCCCCTCCGCGGCCTGAGCGAGCGCCGCGGCGCAGGAGCAACCGATGTTTGACTACGTGATCCTCGCCGCCGCGGCCTTCTTCGCCGGCATGCTGAACACTGTCGCGGGTGGCGGCACGTTCCTGACCTTCCCGGCTCTGGTCTACACGGGCGTGTCGCCGGTGGCCGCGAACGCCACCAGCGCAGTCGCCGTGTTTCCTGGATATCTCGGAGGAGGGTTTGGCTTCCGCCAAGAGATTGCCGCGTTTGACAGGATGCGGCTCATGAAGATCGTCGCCTCCACCGCCATCGGAGGCCTTGCTGGCTCGCTGCTGCTCCTCGTCACTTCCAACGATGCCTTCTCCGTTGTCGTCCCGTTCCTTCTTGCCGCGGCCACCCTTGCTTTTGCCTTCGGTCCTCGCATCCAGGCATGGGTGAGCCGCCGAAGCGTCGGCAAGCCCGAGGGTGTCTTGGGTACGCTGCTCGTCTCCGTGTACGGCGGATACTTCAACGGCGGCCTCGGCATTGTGCTGCTGGCGCTGTTCTCGCTGTGGGACATGCGCGACCTCAACGCGATGAACGGTCTGAAGAACGCGCTGTCCCTCGTCCTGTCCGGAATTTCCGTCGTCACTTTCGCGGCGGCCGGCATTGTCGCGTGGCCGCAGGCAGTCCTCATGATGGTCGCGGCCACTATCGGCGGATATGCGGGGGCGCCTGTCGCAAGGGCGCTGCCTGCGTCCGTGGTGCGGACGATCGTGATCGCCGTCGGGGCCTCGATGAGTGCCCTCTTCTTCTGGCGGGCCTTCGCATGAGCCGCCCGATGCATTCATGGTCAGGAGCGTTGCTGATCCGGCACTGACCCCTAGGACCAACTATCCGGCGGTCCCCGGGGTCGCCGGTATCAACGCAGGCAATGCGCATCGCGTTCGCTCCGTGGCGGTGCTTTCGCCTGCCTGACTTCCAGCTTCCGGGCAGGTCGCCAACGCGGTTCGCGGCCCGGTCATTGTCGGAGACTAACATGTCTGATCACAGCAATCGTCGCCAGCGATCCGCCTTTGCGCGGATGATCGGGGCTTGTCGCAAATTTTCTTGATTAACGCGCTGTTCACTAAGCCTAG
>CEQG01153436.1_pt1 | contig 17687 bp, 15 predicted proteins | sample 350301 | NCBI WGS metagenome assembly CEQG01 (sample SAMEA2621242, study PRJEB7988) | marine metagenome | isolation source: saline water (ENVO:00002010), including | reverse complement strand
CACTATTTTTCGCAAAAATCCCAATAAAATGGTAGGTAAGGAAAAGGATCACGGCCACGACCATGGGAAGCCCCATACCTCCTTTTCTAATAATGGCTCCCAAAGGCGCCCCTACAAAGAAAAGTATGATACAGGCAATGGCCAAAACATACTTATCATGCAACGCAATTTCATGTTTGTTTAGGCTTTTGGTTCGTACTTTATACTGATTTTTTTTGGCTTGCAATGCTTGTAAAGTACTCCCTACGTTATCGATGGCGGTATTGAGGGTTTCGCTTTTCTTTTTTAAGGGGAGTACGTCCAATACTTGGGCATAAGAAGTGTCTTTCTTTACCTTGGTATAGATAGAATCTGAAAATTGTGCCATTCCTGTACGTGCGTACATTCCTTGGGTGTATATTTTGATGTCATCGGTGTACTCGTTCGAAAGTTTATCAATCTCGGGTAACAACTCGCTTATCTTATACATGTTTTGGTTGTTGAGGTTGTTCTCTTTGTCGATGTCTGCATTATTGAACGCGGTGAGGTCAATATTAATGGTGTATTCTTCAAAGTAACTTTTTGCAAAAGGTTTGTTGATCCGTTCCCGCACACCATCTTTTAATTGGATGTCTTCATAGTAATTTCCCCGCTTCAGAATCAACGAAAGGGTGTTGCTGTCTTTCTCGCTGGCGAGTTCCCCTTCTTCGGCAATGATTACGGTGGTGTTTTCACTAGGGCTTTGCGGATTTTTTTTATGGATTACAATATCCTTGAGAAACTGATCCCGATCTCCACTTTTTTCGGCTACTTTAATGTTGAAATCATCACCAATACTGCTAAATTGCCCTTCTACGATGGCCATCGACGGACTTAACTGTGCGATGTTTCTTCGAAGGTTTTGCCATTTATATTCAGAATAGGGGATCACATTATTGGCAAAGAAAAAAGCCGTCACGGCCAAAATACCTATAAAAACCATGACACTCTTCATGGCTCTTTGTAAGGAAATTCCCGTCGATTTCATCGCTGCAAATTCGTACTTTTCAGAAAAACTTCCGAAGACCATTAAGGAAGTGACCAAAATGGTAAGGGGAAGTACCAAGGGAATCAGCCTGGGGGATACATACCATAAAAACTTGAGTACGATCCAAACATCCAGATCCTTTCCGGCCAATTCAGAAATATAGAGCCAGATGGTTTGTAGTACAAAAATGAACATTAAAATAATGAAGACGCTGGTAAACGTCTTCAAATACGAAGTTAATATGTATCGATCTAGGATTTTCAAGACATCCCTTAGTTCAATTTGTTGATATAATATCCTTCCCTTTCATACTTTGCCTGATCGAACGTAAAAAGTGTTTTGGAAAGGGGTTCATTGGTTTTAAAGGAATTTACCGTTAACGTATATTTTGTACCGTTGTCATCGGTTTGGATCAATCGGTAAATGTGTTTTGTCTGAACGTCAATACCTAAGAGAATATCTTTAATTTCGGCTTTGGAATCGATAGGGGTAAGCTTCACATATTGAATTTTTCGCCCTTTCACATTTTGAACAATGTCCATTTTGTAATTATAGCCCTTTTCATAAAAGGTCAATAATTTGGAAGGGGTAATTTCCTTATCGTCCTGCGGATCGTATTTTGAGATGGTCACTTCTTCATCTTCAGGAACAATGGTATACATTTTAGAACCATCGAAAATACGCGTGGTCCCAAGCATGTTTAAAATGTACTTATCTCCAGAAATAGTAACATCGCCTCGGGTTTCCTGATTTACGTTTTCCTTTTCATTACTGAGGTTCCACTTAAAATCGATGTAAATATTGTCGTAGCTTTTTACCTTGGCTGAAACCTCATTGAGTAGTTTCTTGGCATCTTGGGCAAAAGAAAAACTTACTGTAAATACCAAGGTGACTAATAAAAGATATTTTTTCATAACTATGTGTCGTTGTTTTCGTTGTCTAATAGCTGATTTAATGCTTCAATGGTTGGGACCAATACTTGTCTTGCTTTACTTCCTTCAAAGGGGCCTACCACCCCGGCAGCTTCTAATTGATCGATAATTCTTCCTGCACGGTTATAGCCCAATTTCAATTTTCGTTGCAAAAGAGAGGCCGAGCCTTGTTGTGCAATGACCAACACTTCGGCTGCTTCCCGGAACAATTTATCCCGTTCCTCGATATCAATATCAAGATTTGTGCCACCTTCCTCGCCTACATATTCTGGCAGTAGGTGGGCGTCGGGATAGGCTTTTTGGGAGCCAATATATTCGGTAATATCGGCTACTTCAGGAGTATCCACAAAGGCACATTGCAATCGGGTTAGATCATTTCCTTGGGTATACAACATATCCCCGCGACCAATAAGCTGATCGGCTCCAGCATTGTCCAAAATGGTTCGCGAATCTATTTTACTGGTTACACGAAAAGCAATACGTGCTGGGAAGTTGGCTTTTATAATTCCGGTGATTACATTTACGGAAGGTCGTTGCGTGGCAATAATTAAGTGAATTCCAATGGCACGGGCTAGCTGGGCCAAACGGGCTATGGGTGTCTCCACTTCTTTTCCCGCAGTCATGATCAAATCGGCAAACTCATCAATTACCAAAACGATATAAGGAAGGAAGCGGTGTCCTTCATTGGGGTTTAACTTTCGGGACTTGAACTTTTGATTGTATTCCTTGATGTTCCGAACCATGGCATCTTTCAGCAAATCGTACCGGGCATCCATTTCAATACAAAGGGAATTGAGGGTGTTGATCACCTTAGTGGTATCGGTAATGATAGCCTCTTCCGTATCTGGCAGTTTTGCCAAGTAATGTCTTTCAATTTTATTGAAAAGGGTCAATTCTACTTTCTTAGGGTCTACCAATACAAATTTTACTTCAGCAGGGTGCTTTTTGTAGAGAAGGGAAGTAAGAATGGCGTTTAAGCCTACCGATTTCCCTTGCCCAGTGGCACCCGCCATTAAGAGGTGTGGCATTTTAGCCAAATCGACCACAAACGTTTCATTGCTAATGGTTTTTCCTAATGCCAGAGGAAGTTCCATCTCGGCTTTTTGGAATTTTGGAGAGGCAATTACCGATCGCATGGAGACGACCTTTGGGCTTTTGCTAGGTACTTCAATACCAATAGTTCCCTTTCCGGGAATAGGGGCAATGATACGGATCCCAAGGGCCGAAAGGGATAAGGCAATATCATCTTCCAGGTTTTTAATTTTTGAAATTCGAATTCCCGCATCGGGTACAATTTCATACAAAGTTACCGTAGGACCCACCGTTGCTTTAATGTTGGCAATGCCGATGTTGTAGTTTTTCAAAGTATCTACGATACGGTTTTTGTATTCTTCTAACTCCTCTTGGTTAATAGTAATACCTTGGCCGCTCGTATAATCTTTTAAAAGTTCTATGGAAGGGAATTTATAATTGCTTAGTTCCAGTTTTGGGTCGAATTCCCCGAAATCGGCTACCAGTTTTTTGCTTAAATCTTCTTCTATTTCTTCCTCTTCTTCTGTGGTTTCAATTTCCATGGCAACCTCGGTTTCGTCTTCCGTGGTTTTTAAAGTAGGGGTAATTTCAGAAGGTGTTTCAATGGGGTCTTTGGTTTTTTCTGAAGGGATCTTTTCTTCCGATGCTGAAAAATCAACTTCGTTTGTTTGTTCTTCTGAGCTTTCTGAAGCAACCTTGGTAGCTACTAGGGGGGTCTCTTCCGAAGCAAAGTCTTCCTGAATTTCCTTTCGGGTCTTTTTAAGTTTGGCGGCCACTTTGTCGGGTGTCATTTTAAGTCGGACGACCAAGTAAACAATAGCTAAGAACGTCATCAATAAAATGGTCCCAGCCAATCCTATATAGTCTTGAAGCACATCATTGATTTCAAAACCAACGACGCCGCTCCAAAGGGATTCTCCTTCCGTAAAGAACCCGAAGAACACTGCGAGCCATACCATTACCAGGAGGCCCCAAAACCAAAACCGGAGCAACTGTTTTTTGGCAAAATCGAAAAAATAATAAACACCACTTAGCAATACCAATGTGCCAAAAATAAAAGCGGCCAACCCAAAGCCTTTGTAAACAAAAAAGTGCCCAATATTACTACCGAATTTACTAAGCCAGTTTTGGGTTTCCACGTTACGGTTTAAGTCCCCCACCACACTTTGATCTGCCTGCCAATTGAACAGATAGGAAACAAAAGAAATAAGCAAGGCAAGTCCGAACAACATCAAAAAACTTCCTAAAATGATTTTTTGTTGTTTGTTGAGTGAGAAAGAAAGCCTTTCCTTTAGGGTCTTGGATTGGGAAGTGGTCTTTTTCTTTTTTTTGGCCATTTAAAAGTGGTTGCTTTTCACAAAAATACAAATATAGAACGGGACTTATGAAATAAAATTTTTTAAGGCATGCAAAGCTTAGAATTTGGGAATATAAATTATACAGCCTATCACAATGGCCGCTACAGCTGCAAAGAATACGGCTCCGGCCGCTACATCTTTAATGTAGCCAATCTTATTGTGAAAATCGGGGTGTACGAAATTGGCAATTTCTTCAGCGGCCGTATTGAGCCCTTCGATGCTCAAGACGAGGCCAATTGCAAGTATTTGAAAAATCCATTCAGTTGTAGAAATTTCAAAGTAGAAACCTGCAAAGGTCATGAAAATTGAAATAGCTACCTGTACTTGAATGCTGGCTTCATTTTTAAGGAGCATCCAAGCACCTTTAAAGGCATATTTAAAACCAAGTATTCTTTTGCCAAGAAAGGTTTTCCACATTACTTTAAGGCATTAAGTGCAGCCTCATAATCGGGTTCTTGCCCTATTTCAGGTACCTGTTCGGTGTAGAGTACGGTATTGTTTTCATCGAGCACTACAATAGCTCTTGAGTGAAGTCCTTGAAAAGCACTTCGGGTGATTTCAACGCCATAATCCTTTCCAAATTGACCCGTTCTGAAATCACTTAGCATTTCGACCTGATCAATACCTTCGGCCCCACAAAACTGGTCTTGGGCAAAGGGAAGATCCCTCGAGATGCACAATACTTTTACATTTTTAAGTTTCGCTGCTTTTTCATTGAATTTCCTTACAGATGTAGCGCAAACACCAGTATTGACGCTAGGAAAAATATTCAGTAACTTTTTGGTAGCTCCATAGTCTTCCAAGGTTTTGTTGGTTAAATCTTTGGTGACCAAATTAAACTCGGTGCCTTTGGACCCAACTTTTGGTAAAGAACCTATGGTTTCAGCGGGATTACCTCCCAATGTAATCTTAGCCATATCATTTTTTTTAGTGAATAAATATAACCTTAATTTCTTCGGAAAAAAACAAAACCCTTCAGTTTTTGAAGGGCTTTTCTTCTTCAGAAAGGTAAATTTTAGTTTACGTGCTGACTTAAATACTCGGACACACCATCCCTATCTGCATTCATGGCAGTAGCACCTTCTTGCCAGTTGGCTGGGCATACTTCCCCAAATTTCTGTACATGTGAATACGCATCAATCAATCGGATAAATTCGGATACGTTTCTGCCTACGGGCATGTGGTTGATGCTCTCATGGAAAACCATGCCTTCTTCATCGATTAAATAAGTAGCTCTATATGTGACATTGTCACCATCCATGACAACCGTTTCCAGTTCGTCATCAAAACGCTCGTTGGTGGCATCTAAAATCCCCAAGGTACTTGCTAGATTTCGGTTGGTGTCTGCTACCAAAGGATAGGTAACGCCTTCAATTCCCCCATGGTTTTTTGAGGTATTGAGCCATGCAAAATGCACTTCAGCAGTATCACAGGAAGCCCCAATAACAAGGGTGTTCCTTTTCTCGAATTCCGCTACTGCATTTTGAAAGGCATGTAGCTCGGTAGGGCATACAAATGTAAAATCTTTTGGATACCAAAAAAGAATCACTTTTTTCTGTTCTTTCTGCGCTTTTTCCAGAATGTTGATAGATTGGGTTACCCCCGTTTTGTCAATTACATTTACAGATAAATTTGGAAATTTTTTTCCTACGAATGCCATAGTTTGAATTTTATAATTTTAGGTTCCATTTTGAAGCGGCAAAATTACAAATTCATCTTGGGTTTTAAAATGACAAACGTTCTTTTTTTCTAGCTTTTTGCAGCAGTAGTAAGTTGCCTTATTTTAATTCTGAAAGCCGCATAAAGCAAAGTAGTGAATGGGCTTAACCAATTAAAGATCGCATACCCGGCATAGGAAAAAGTATCCACTCCCAAAACACCTGCTTGGTAAGCTCCGCAAGTATTCCATGGGATTAGTACTGATGTTACCGTACCACTATCCTCTAAGGTTCGGGAAAGATTTTCTGGGGCCAATCCTTTTTGTTTATAGGCTTTGGCATACATTTTCCCAGGTACTACAATGGCTAGGTATTGATCGCTCGCCGTTACATTAAGTGCCAAGCAACTTAACACGGTACTGGCAAAAAGTCCAAAAGTGGTATGAAACAAAGAAAGCAAGGCTCGGCTAATCCTAGATAGGGCACCAATAGCATCCATGACCCCACCAAACACCATGGCACAAATAATAAGCCAAATGGTACCCAACATGCCATACATACCTCCCGAAGAAAATAAATCGTTTAAAGATTCATTGTCTGTGGGAATAGCAGTGTCTACTGTTATGGCATTCATAATTCCCTTGTATCCCGAAATAAAATTTAATTGTTCACTTCCTCCAAGCATGGCTACAATACTGGGTTGAAAAATTAAAGCAGCTACTCCGCCCAAGAGGGTACCCACTAACAATGCAATAAGGGGAGGCGTCTTTTTGATGATCATGAAAATTACCAGAACCGGTACTATAAACAACCAAGGACTAATGGTAAAGGAACTTCGAATGGAAGCAAGTAACCCTTCCGTATTGGCAGCACCTTCCGGTTCTATGGTGAATCCCATAACCGTAAAGAAAATTAACGTGACAACATAAGTAGGGACTGTTGTAAATGTCATGTATCGAATATGGGTAAAAAGATCTGTTCCCGCCATGGCCGGAGCAAGGTTTGTTGTATCACTTAAAGGAGAAAGCTTATCACCAAAATAAGCCCCCGAAATTACAGCCCCTGCAGTCATTCCTAAGGGAATTCCCAGAGCTCCTGCGATACCGATTAAGGCAATTCCTACGGTAGCTGAAGTTGTCCAGCTACTTCCCGTAGCAATTGAGATAATGGAACATATAACCACTGTAGATACCAGAAAAATGGTAGGATTTAAAATAAGCATCCCATAATAAATCATGGTAGGTATGATGCCACTTACGAGCCATGTTCCTGCTAAGGAACCCACCATCAATAAAATAAGGATGGCTCCGGTAGTCGATTTTACATTTTCGGCAACTTCATCTACCATCTGGCTAAATTTCACTTTATTGAAATGTCCTACAATTGCTGCTACAGCGGCTCCTAGCAATAGAATAAACTGATTGCTCCCACTTAGGGCGTCATCTCCAAAAACATAGAATACATTGAAAAAAAGCATCAAGACCAAGGCAAAAACAGGAATAAGGGCTTCCCATATATTCAATTCTTTATTTTCTACGATAGGTTCATCCTGTGGTTCTTTTGGCTTAATGTCCTGACTTTGCATAAGGGTTGGTTTTTAAGAAGTGTAATGTTACGATTTTGTAAAATGTTGTGCAAATATGCCCGAGACCTTTAAAATCATTTTTAAATTACTGAATGAGACACTTTGCTGTAAGATTTAGATTACAAAAGTGTATTTCATCGAATTTATTGGCAATTTAAGCGAAAAATATAGCCTTTATGTAGGAAGAACTCTCTAGATTCTTACATTTGCCCGCAAATCCCCAAGCTATGAAACTCCCCGCAGTTATTAATATTTTAATGTTATTACCTCTTGTTGCATTTTCTCAAGTAGGTATTAATACCACCAATCCAGATCCTTCTAGTATTTTAGATTTAAATGCTTCCGATAAAGGATTACTTGTACCGCGTATTGCGCTTAGCGGAACTACCGATAATTCCACCATTGTTAATCCAGTGGAAAGTTTGTTGGTTTACAATACAGCAAGTACTGGAGGTGTTACCCCAGGTTTTTACTATTGGACAGGAACCGAATGGACTACCTTGTCAACCAATGGTGGTGGTTCAGGTTCAGGTAGTGAGGATCCAAAAAAATGGGATACCGAAGGTAATGAGCTTACTGGTTCCGAGTTTATAGGAAGTACAAATTACAATGATCTTCAATTTAGGGTAAACAATAATCAAGTTGCAAACTTTGACCCTAATGGCGGATTGACAATAGGATTAGGCGCTTCTGCTAACGATAACAATGCTATTGCCATTGGTACAGGTGCGAATGCAAGTACAAACAATGAAGCTACAGCGATTGGACCAAGTGCTTCTGCTACGGCATTCCGTTCTACTGCATTGGGGTATCAAGCCAATGCTACTTCAAATAATGCTACTTTGGCTTTGGGGTACAATGCTACAGCATCAGGATTTCAGTCTACTGCCATAGGATATAATGCACAGGCAACCACCAATAACAATAGTTTGGCTATAGGGTCTGGTAGTACGGCAACAGGATTGAATAGTACTGCCTTGGGTGCTACAGCTTCCTCCAGCGGTCAAAATGCCATGGCGATTGGTTACGGAGCTACCGCCACTAATGCCAATACGATCGTTCTTGGAAATAATATTTATGATGTGTCCGATTGGAATGCTACCAAAGTTGGAATAGGAGTTTCTAATCCTTCGGAAAAATTAGAGGTTAGAGGAAACATTAAAGTTACAAGTGGAACCCTAAAACTGGAAAGTGGGACTATTAAAATTGCCGATGGTACCCAAGGAGAAGGAAAAGTATTAACTTCAGATGCACAAGGAAATGCTACTTGGACCGATGCTTCAAGTATAGGTGGAGCCCCTGTTATGGCTGAAACAAGTGCCAGTTCTTCTGCTAACTTATCTCAATGGAGCCCTATCAATTTTGGGAATGTTTCCATTGCAGAAGGGGTGAACGTAAACTCTAACCATATCCAAATACTTACTTCTGGAACTTACCGAATCACCTATGCGGTTTCTGTTCATAAATCAGGAGGGGGTGATGGAAACGTAAAATTCTTCCTTACCAATGGCTGGGGTTCTTCCAACAAGATTAATGGAACTACTTCCTATATCTTTATGGGAAATGGAGATCGGGTTACCGCCACTGCTACTAAATACGTACAGTTGGATGCTAGCGACCAAATTTATGTCTTTACAGATACTTCCAGTTCAAACATCAGCACCTTAACCGATGGTACTTATTTGAATGTAGAACTGATTAGAGCTGACTAAAAAAAAGCCCCTGGATAGGGGCTTTTTTTATAGGACTCCGGTTTCTTCCATGCACTGTTTCATCATTTGGAAAGTGCGCTCTATGTCATTGTCCAAACCAATACTAAAACGGATCAGCCCGTCGGTCAAGCCCATTTCTTCTTGTTCCTCCTCTGGTATCTCGGATGAAGTTGAGGTTCCTGGCGCACTAAACAAGGTTTTGTAAAAGCCTAAACTCACGGCCAAATAGCCCAGGTTTCTTTCCTGCATCAATTCCATAAGTTCGTTCGCTTTGTCCAAACTTCCTACATCAATGGTTAACATACCTCCGAAACCATATTGCTCGTTCATCATACTTTTGAACAATTCATGGCTTGGGTGTGATTTCAATCCGGGATATACGGTTTTTAATCCGAGGCCTTCAAACTTTTCAGCAAGGTACAGGGCATTTAAGCTATGCTGCTTCATTCGAATATGAAGGGTTCTTAGGTTTTTCAGAATGGAGGCAGCACGAAGACTGTCCATGGAAGGTCCCAAGAGCATACTGGCCCCATCATTTACATTCCGTAGGTTATCGATAAGCTCCCGACTTCCGCAGGTAACGCCGCCCATGGTATCGCTACTTCCGTTGATAAACTTGGTAAGACTGTGTAAAACCACATCGGCCCCTAGTTTTGCAGGGGAAATACTTAAAGGGGAGAAGGTATTGTCCACCAATAGTTTCAAACCGTGTTTTTTGGCAAGCTTTGCCAATCCTTCGATATCGGCTACCTCCAAAAGTGGATTGCTTACGCTTTCGCAGTAAAGTACTTTGGTATTCGGCTGAATAGCCGCTTCTACCACGTCTAGTTTGGTAATGTCCACAAAGGAAGTCTCCATACCGAACTTAGGTGCAAAATTTTTCAGAAACGCATACGTACCTCCATATATAGTACGGCTGGAAACAATATGATCGCCAGCGTTACAAAACTGCATCAGGGTAGGGGTGATGGCCCCCATTCCTGTGGCCGAAACGTGAGCGGTTTCCGTACCTTCCATAGCAGCGAGCGCTTCTCCTAGGTACAAACAAGAAGGAGAGCTGTGCCTGGAATATAAGTAACACCCTTCGGCATTGCCTTCAAAGGTATCGAACATGGTTTTTGCAGAGAGAAAGGTATACGTTGAAGAATCGGAAATAGAAGGGTTTACCCCTCCAAATTCCCCAAAATACTGTAGGTCTTGAATTTTATCGGCCGGATTGAATTTCATGTTTATAATTTTATTTCTTCAAAATTAATAACACATAGATAATATATCAATATTAAAATTATAAATTAGATTTATTTACTGTTTATTTTAATTTGTAAAGAAATAAAATCATAATTTTACTATAAATTTTAATTATTTCAGAAAAAATTTCAGAATGACTTTAGACGCCACAGATAAAGCCCTGCTCAACTTGCTTCAACAAGATTGCAAACAAACGAATAAGCAACTATCCCTTCAGTTAAACTTATCGGTTACGGCAGTTTACGAACGTATCAAAAAACTGGAGCGGGAAGGGGTGATCCAAAAATATGTGACACTGCTCAACAAAGAGAAAGTAAACTTGAGTTTAGTGGTTTTTTGTCAAATAAAATTGGTGCAACATGCCAAAGAATATTTAACCAAGTTCGAAAACGAAGTTACACAACTGGAAGAAGTCTTGGAGTGCTTTCATGTAAGCGGAGAGTATGACTACCTGCTGAAAGTGATTGTGAGGGACATGGAGCATTTCCGTACCTTTATGGTAACCAAACTTACTACCTTACAGCATATTGGTAGCACCCAAAGTTCGTTTGTCATTAATGAAGTAAAGAATACGACCCAAATTTCGGTATCATGAAAAGTACTGCCTACAAGCTTATAGAGTTATTTCTGTTATTTGTTTTATTTCCCATTACATTGGCGCTGCCTTACGCCATTGGGCTCAAGATGGGCTTGGGGATTTTAGGGTTTGTGTACATTTTGTGGGTTATGGCCCGGGTAGAAAACATCCGTTTTCAAATTCCGAAACAATTACCCTGGAGAACCTTTTGGAAACGAACCCTTATCATTTTTTTGATCATAGCTTTGTTAACTATACTGTTCGTTTGGTGGCAAGCTCCGCAGCATTTATTTTACGTGCCTTTTCAGCATCCTTTGCTGTTTTTCTTCATCTTGTTTTTTTACAGTATATTGTCTGTGTGGCCGCAGGAAATTCTTTACCGGACCTTCTTTTTTAAACGGTATGGGGTTTTCTTTAATTCAACATACCTCCTTGTTTTCGTGAATGCCACCCTTTTCTCTTTAGCGCATTTATTTTTCAGGAATACGCTGGTAATTGTGCTCACTTTTTTGGGTGGAATACTTTTCGGACTCACTTTTCTGAAATACAAATCGACCACCCTAGTGACTATCGAACATGCCATTTACGGAAATTGGCTCTTTACCGTTGGGATGGGACAGATGCTAGGCTTTCCAGGCATGGAAACCAGCTGAAACATCATTTTTTATGAAAACTAGTCTTGCTGAAGAAACGGAAGGTTCTTTCAACTTTGCGACTTCGAAACTTTGAAACTCCTAAACACTGTCGTAACTTTGCTCTTCTAAAATCTAAAACCTTTTATATGAGCACCTACGACGTAGCCATAATAGGATCGGGACCTGGAGGATATGTAGCAGCCATTCGCTGTGCCCAACTAGGGATGAAAACCGCCATTATAGAAAAATACAACACTCTTGGAGGAACTTGCCTTAATGTGGGGTGTATTCCAAGCAAAGCTTTGCTGGATTCTTCTCACCACTATGAAGATGCCATCAAGCATTTTGAGGAACACGGAATTGAAATCCCCGGAGAGGTAAAGATCAATTTCAAGAAAATGATCGATCGGAAGGCTTCCGTAGTGGAGCAAACCACCAAAGGAATCAATTTCTTGATGGATAAGAACAAAATTGAAGTCTTTACCGGGGTGGGTTCTTTTAAGGATGCTACGCATATTGAGATTGCTTCGGAAGGGAAAACCGAAACCATTGAAGCTAAGAATACCATCATAGCGACGGGAAGTAAGCCTTCCACGCTTCCTTTTATCAAATTGGATAAAGAGCGGGTGATTACTTCTACCGAAGCTTTAAGCCTTTCTGAAATCCCGAAACACCTAATCGTAATTGGTGGGGGAGTGATTGGATTGGAGCTAGGGCAAGTATATCGCCGATTGGGTGCTGAGGTTTCCGTAGTGGAATACATGGACCGAATCATACCCACCATGGATGGAGCGCAAAGCAAGGAGTTGATGAAGGTGATGAAAAAACAAGGGGTCAAGTTTTATGTATCGCATAAAGTTTCTGCCGTAAAAAGGGATGGAAAAACCGTGACGGTAACCGCGACCAATAAAAAAGACGAGGAAGTGACTTTTGAAGGGGATTATTGTCTGGTTTCCGTAGGACGGAAACCTTACACCGAGGGGTTGAATTTGGATAAAGCCGGTGTAAAGGCGAATGAACGCGGCCAGGTTGAGGTGAATGACCACTTGCAAACCAATGTGTCCAATATTTATGCTATTGGGGATGTAATTCGCGGTGCGATGTTGGCTCACAAAGCGGAAGAAGAAGGGGTCTTGGTAGCTGAAATATTAGCGGGGCAAAAGCCGCATATCGATTATAATTTAATTCCAGGAGTAGTGTATACTTGGCCTGAAGTGGCTTCGGTAGGAAAAACCGAAGAGCAGCTGAAGGAGGATGGAGTAAAATATAATAGCGGACAGTTTCCGATGCGTGCCTTAGGAAGAAGCCGTGCTAGCGGGGATACCGACGGATTTGTAAAAATATTGAGCGATGCCAATACCGATGAGGTACTGGGTGTGCACATGGTGGGAGCCCGTGTGGCCGACTTGATCTCTGAAGCGGTGACCGCCATGGAATTCCGTGCAAGCGCTGAAGATATCGCCCGTATGAGCCATGCGCATCCAACCTATGCAGAAGCCGTGAAAGAAGCAGCTTTGGATGCTACCGATAAAAGGGCGTTGCATTTTTAAGGGAAATATATATTTATACAAAAAGCCGTTCTTTCAAGAACGGCTTTTTTAATTCAAACCTAAAACTCCACTTCAATAGTGGTTTATTTTTATTCGACAACATTCACCTTCCAGGTTTTACTTGTCGGATTTACAGCGAGGTTTTGAGAGTTTAATAAGCGAATGGTTACTGTATTGGTAGCACTTACATAGCAATTCCACATAATTCCAGACTCAATCGATGTGTTTGGACCACAATTGCAAGAGCTTCCTACGGTAGCCCCGGGCACTGTAACCGTAAGTTCTGAAGAACTATTGTTTGGAATACTAGGGAAATCTAGTGTCACGGTACTACTGAACCCCTTTAAAAGAACTTTTCGGGTGCTCCCTGCGGTAAAATAAAATTGAGTACCATCATATTCCATGGTTCCTGCTTCGGGAGTGCTTAACAATGGACCTGCTGTAAATTTAAGGGGGGCTGAGTTGGCAGTTGCGCTACCGGCTCTTAAATGTAAGGTAGCTGTAGGGTTTGCTTCGCTAAATCCTACATTTCCATTTTGTCTTACAATAATGCGCTCTCTTTGTGCAGTACTACCTGTGGGGGTTGTGGAAATTACAAACCTAGAGGGTGTGCTTCCCACGGCAGGGGTTCCGTCCATATAAAAACGGAAACCACCTACTTCCCTGATACCTGCTCCATCGTGGGTTTTCACCACTAGGGAGCCTACTTCTTGATTGGTGGCCAAAGCTGTAGGGGCGTCAATGGTTCCACCGGTATTGTATAGGATATAGTTAGGGGGGTTGGTGTTGGCACTGGTAATTTGAAAGTCGTTGTCTCCGGGACCTCTAAATTCAAATCGCTCTACGGGGTCGTCCGTACCAAAACCTATTCTACCGTCATCGGTAATAATCATATCGGTTCCTGCCAATTTGGATCTTGTAGCGTAAATATAATTATCGCCGCTACCGTTAACACCTGGTTTCCATTCTTCGGCACCAAGGTTCATCCACCTGGATAAGGAATTGTCCCAATAATAAAATCCTTTATCACTTACGCCAATAGCGTTAGAAAGAAAGATGAGCATTCCATCTTGGTTGGCTCCTGGGTTAGTGGAAGGAAATGCGGTAACTCTTGGTATTAAAATACCATCGGTGCTTGCAGGCGAAGCACTGTTGGAGGCTTGCACGTCTAATGTACTGCTAGGGTCGGTGGTGTTAATACCTACTTGGGTAAAAGCGGGGGCAGATAGTAACATTGCTAGAATAGCATAGTAAAAACTTCTCATGGTTATTTCAAATTTGGGTGACGCAATATTAAATAATTCCTACAATTAAGTAATTGAAAATCAAAACTATTAGATGTAATCACATAAATAATCGTTGAAAAGCATAAATTATGTAGGAAATAACTTATTTGTAAAAAATATGTAAGAAAAAATCGGTTTTAGCATTGCATATATTTAAAATATCTTTGTGAAATCAAGTTATGCGAGAAGAAAAAGTTTTTCATGTTCCTTTAACCCAAAGTCTTAAAAAAAAGATCTTGGCTTGGGCGCAACAGTTTTCTGAAGTAATCTGGATGGACTCCAATGAATATCCACAGCAGTACCATTCTTACGAGGCTATTTTAGCCGTAGACGCATTTACGGCCATTAAAACGGATGCTTTTCGGGCTTTCGAAAAGCTTCAGGAGTACCAAATGGTTACCCAGGATTGGCTTTTTGGGTATTTGTCTTACGACTTAAAAAATGATGTAGAACAACTTTCTTCCCACAATTACGACGGGCTCTTTTTTCCGGAACTGTATTTCTTTCAGCCAAAAAAAATATTTCTTTTTTCAGAAAACACAGTGACGCTGTCCTATTTACGCATGGTGGAAGACGAAATGGAAACCGATTGGAAGGCCATACAGGGCTTTCCGCAGGAATCGTTCGCTACGGGTTCCTCCGAAACCCCAGTGAAAATTCATTTACGAACCAGTAAAGACAGTTATTTCGAAAAAGTACGCACCTTACTTTCGCATATTGAAAGGGGGGATATTTATGAAGCCAATTTTTGTCAGGAGTTTTATGCAGAAGAAGTTTCTTTAAACCCATTGCCCACTTTTTGGCACTTAAACCAAATTTCAAAACCTCCGTTTGCTACTTTTTTAAAGCTTCAGGAGCATTATGCCTTTTCGGCCTCTCCAGAGCGGTATATCAAACGGGTAGGAGCGAAGGTGATTTCACAACCTATTAAAGGAACGGCCAAGCGTTTGCCAAGTCCTTCCGAAGATCGGAAGGCGGCGTTGCAACTTCAGCAAGACCCAAAAGAGCGCAGTGAAAATATAATGATTACCGATTTGGTTCGAAATGATCTTTCCCGATTTGCTGAAAAAGGTTCGGTTTTGGTAGAAGAACTCTGCGAGGTGTACTCTTTTGAGCAAGTTCATCAACTTATCTCTACTATTTCCTGTAGGGTTTCCCCTCAATTACCTTCCGTAGAAATCCTTAAAAACACCTTTCCTATGGGAAGTATGACCGGAGCCCCTAAAATCTCGGCCATGAAAATCATTGAAGCATTGGAGGATGCCAAGCGCGGATTGTATAGTGGGGCCATAGGCTATTTTGATCCGCATGGGGATTTCGATTTTAACGTGATGATTCGCAGTATTTTTTACAATGCAGAGCGCCGTTACGCAAGCTATTCGGTAGGGGGAGCCATAACCGCGAATTCAATTCCCGACAAAGAATATGAAGAGTGTTTATTAAAAGCCAAAGCGATGCGGGAGGCCCTTGAATGATAGTATCAGTTTTTAAACTCATAAAATTATTTTATTAGCTTATTAACTAATAAATAATAAATATTAGTTTTTTTACTTATAAATAGGTATATTTGCGTTAAATAATGTCCGTAATGAAGTATATCGTCATCTCGGGAGATGTAATTTCTTCTACTAGTTTGCAAAGCTTGCACAAGGAAGCCTTGGAAACACATCTGTTGAATTTATTAAAGGACCTGAAAAAAGAGTTTCAGGTTTTTGGACGTGTCATTAAGGGTGATTACATAGAATGCGTGGTGCCTCAAGCCAAAGAAGGTCTGCGAGTCGCATTAGCGATAAAAAGCTATGTAAAGTCGATTCCCGTGGAAATTGAAGCGTATACAAAAGATAAAAACCGAGCCAAACAGTTTAAGGTACACGGCATTCGTTTGGCTATGGGGTATGGCGCTTTGGAACGTTACCAACCAGAAGAGGGAATTATCGATGGGGAAGCCATTTATTTTTCTGGAAGGGAGATAAGTAGTGTATCGCCTACCTATAATAAGGAACGTATTGTCATTAAAAACACCTTGTTTTTTGCCTCCAATAACCCAGACTATAATCAAAGATTTCTACCTTTATTATCTTTGTTGGATGTATTGTTAAGCAAAGCTACCGCAAGACAGTGTGAAGTGCTTTATCACAAACTCCTGTATAGGGAAGAGGAGGAAATCTCCCAATTACTTGGTATTGGGCAGTCTGCAGTCAACCAACATTCCACTAGCGTGGGTTGGAATGCCATTGAAGAAGCGGTAAACTATTTTAATAAAGTTGTAGCACAATAAGGATATGGAGGTACAGTGGTTTTTATTGCTTCAGTTTTTGGCACATATCATAGCCGATTATTTTTTTCAGACCGATGCCCTGGCAGAAGACAAAAACAATCTGGGTTTTAAAAGCAAGTTTTTGGTATGGCATATTTTGATGGTTTTTGTTTTTTCTTGGTTGCTGTCACTTCAAATTGAATTTTTTATAGGGTCCGGAATCATTGCTATTTTTCATTACCTCATTGATGGTTTTAAGCCCAAACTCAATCGCCATAAAACCTTAGGCAAATATGCTTTTTTTATAGATCAGTTGATGCACTTGTTGGTACTTACGGCGGTAACTTTATGGTTTGATGCTTACTATGGGTGGGATCCACTTTGGGAAATCCCCGTTTCTTTTAAAACCGGAGTCACTGTGGTGGCGTTTCTATTAACTTTAAAACCAACTAATATTTTTATTAAACAGGTATTCTGTGCTGCCGAAGTACAAATGATAAGTGATAACGAATTACCGAATGCTGGAAAACTGATTGGGATTTTGGAACGCATCCTTACCCTTACTTTTATCATTATTGGCCAGTTTCAGGCAGTCGGGTTTCTCATCGCCGCAAAATCGGTGTTACGTTATAAAGATACCGAAACCTTAAAGACCGAGTATGTACTTATAGGGACCATGCTTAGCTTTGGAGTAGCCGTATTGTTGGGCATTTTTATCAATTCACTATAAATGCGAACAGATTTTCAAAAACACTTGGAGGAAAACCTTTCCTTTTTAAAAGGAAGTAAGCTTTTGGTAGCTTGTAGCGGCGGATTGGATAGTGTGGTTTTGGGTTTTTTACTGAAGGAAT
>CEQG01143709.1_pt1 | contig 17687 bp, 18 predicted proteins | sample 350301 | NCBI WGS metagenome assembly CEQG01 (sample SAMEA2621242, study PRJEB7988) | marine metagenome | isolation source: saline water (ENVO:00002010), including | reverse complement strand
TTTCCGTTCAGCCCTTGCAAGAGGGAGCCGTCCACATATGGAACTGGACAGCCGCAAGCTCGCCCCTATGCATGGCAGCATGACCGACCAGATCGCGCGGATTCGCGTCAGCCTCATCGATACCGAGCCCGAGATTTGGCGAAGGGTCGATGTGCCTCTCGAAGCCAGCCTCAAAATGCTCCACGACGTCATCCAGGGCGCCATGGGCTGGATGGATTATCATCTCTGGGAGTTCGAAGCCGGCGACAAGCGCTATGGCCTGCCGCACAAGGAATGGCCGGACGAAAGCTTGTCCGCAGCAAAGACCGTCAAGCTCAAGACCTTGCTCGATCGCGGCGTTCGCCAGTTCCTTTATACCTACGACATGGGCGACAACTGGGAGCACCTCATCATCGTCGAAGCTGTCGAGGACGGTCAGCCGGGCATAAAATATCCGCGCTATGTCGAGGGCGAACGACGCGCTCCGCCCGAAGATGTCGGCGGCACGCCCGGGTTCGAGAATTTCCTCGAAGCCATCGCCAACCCCAAACATCCCGAGCATGCCGAAGCCACGGAATGGCACCTCGGCTGCTATGGCCACGCCTTCGACCCCGCCAGCTTCGATGAACCCACGGCAAAACTCCGCATCGGCGACATCGCCAAACGCCGCGCCGCCGGCAAGGTTGCCTTCGCCAAACGAAAATCAGCCTGACAAGACGGCTCCCACGCCACGCTTACAGCCGGGAAAACGATCACCTTGTAGTTCGGCACCCGTCGTATCCAGCGTAAACGTCACGAGCTCCACGCCGTGAACGGTGCGGAGCGCTTTCAGCCGGCTGGTCGACAGCTGCCGGAAAAGCGGAACGTCTGCTGCTGGGGATCGAAAATCGGGCGCTGAGTGTCCGACAAGGGTCGATCATTCCCAAATGCTGTAGCACTCGCGAGAGGGCGCGACGCCACGCGCGCCGCACCCTCAATCTTCACGATTTGGTGGCCGCAGCCTCAGTCGAATCGCCTTCAGCCTTGAGATGCGCGGAAGCTGCGTTCATGGCCGACTTCAACGACTTTGGCTTGCCGGATGGCTTCGGCTTCACCGCATCGGCAGCCACGCTCTTCCGAGGCGCATCTTTCGTTTTTGCAGGGGTGGTTTCAACCGACCCCAGACCAGCCTGCTGCTCAGCAACTGCCTTGGCCGCCGGAGCCGGCTTTGCATCCGTCGGCGCCGCGATCGACAATCGCTTGCGAGATGCTTTTGCAGCTGCCGCGGAATTCTTCGCTTCCGGCTTCGCCGGACTGGGCCCTGCTGCCATCTTCGCCGGGCTTGAAGCCGACTTGACCTTGCTCGCTTTGCCTTGCCCAGCGTCAGCCGGAGCGTTTTCAGATGTGGGCGCGACGCCGGGCACGGCAGCCTCGACTGCGGAGACAGGTTTCTTCCGGGCTACGCTCTCATCAGGTTTCGCGGCAGCGGCCGCTGGTCTCCTACCAAGCCCCAGCTTTTCAGCGACGGCGCGGCGTGCTTCGGAATAAGCGGGCGCCACCATTGGATAGGATTTGGGGAGCTTGTACCGTTCGCGATACTGCTCCGGCGTCAAACCATGCTGCGCCAGATGCCGTTTCAAAGTCTTGTAGGGCTTCCCGTCGATCAGGCTCAAAATGAAATCAGCAGATGCGAGACTTTTGCGCACCGAGATGGCAGGCGTGAAGGTCGGCGCCTGCTGCTCCGGTATGTTGGAGGCCGGACTTTCCGCCAAGGCAGCCCGCGTCGACTTGATCAGTTCCGCCAGACTATCGCTCGGCACGCTATTGTTGGAGACGAAGGCGCTCAACAGCTGGACGGTGAGGGTAGTGAATTCATTCGGTGTATCATCGGCCATCTTTGCGAACCCTGGTGCTGGAGAAGGACAACCCGTCTACTGCGGCCACCTGCAGAAAATGTAAATGCCGTGACGAGATCAGACCGTTCAAATTCAATGTAACCGCCGGTCGAGCGTGGTCGAACCAAGATTGGAATTCCGAACCGTTGAACCTCGATTGACCGATCACAGAATTCGACCAGCTCAACGACTTGAAATCGGCTTGCACACAATGCATCATCCATCGGCCGGTCGGAAAATGCTGACAGCCTTCCGGTAGGATTTCCCTGTCAGGCATCAATACGTCCGCCCTGCGCGCCGGACGGTCGGAACGGATGCGCCAGCATCGTTCCAGACACACCTAGCCCCTTCACCCCCGATTTTCGGGGCGTTGATGCTGTCGGCCGCATGGCCAGGTGTTTCGTGTCCCGTTCCTCCCCCGCCTCCATCCCAGACGAGCGCTATTGCGCCGACCAGCCCGAGAGCATGCGCGAGCGCACGAGGGTCGTCATTCCGTTGACGGATGGAGAAATGGACGCGTCCGTTCTCGCGCAGACATACCGCGCGCAAGCACCGAGCCTGCTGCGCTACTTCAAGCGCAAGACCAGAAATATCGACGATGCAACCGACCTGATGCAGGAAGCTTTTGCCAGGCTGATCGCCCAGATGCGGAAAACTCCCCTCGCCCACCCCGCATCCTACCTCCAGCGCATAGCGCGCAACCTCCTTGTCGATCGCATTCGCCTGTCTAAGCGGGAGGAAGCCGCTCTTGGCTGGCGGACGGCGGAAGCTTTCGAGGTCAGCGTCGCGCCGGAACAAGCTCTGGCCATCGAAGGCGAAGATGCGCTGCGGCTGTACCGCCAGGCTGTGGATGCCCTTCCCCAGAAAACCCGTCAGGTCTTTATCATGCAGCGCGCGCAGGGCATGACCTACAAACAGATAGCCGAGCAACTTGGCATCTCAATCCCGACGGTCCAATATCATTTCGGGCGCGCGCTCGCGCAAATTGCTCAGGCTTTGGATGGTGACGATGTCCGATAAGCCTTCAGCCGTGCTGCGCGAGGAAGCAGCCGCTTGGTTCGCGGCCATGCGTGGACCTGCCGCGCAGGACCGGAAAATCGAGTTCGAAGCCTGGCTAGCCGCCAGCTCGGCAAACCGCGCCGCTTATGCCCGAATTGGCGAGATCTACAGCCTTGGCAAGGGAATGGAATTTGATCTCGGTCCGGTACCTCCGGACCGCCGCTATCGGGCGCGGCGGCTGACCGCTACGGTGGCGGTATTGTGCCTCCTTGTCGGCTCCATCGCCTGGTTCATCGCAAAACCTGTCGATCCCGGTCAGGATTCCCAAGAGCCCCTTCCCATGGCGCAGGCCGGTGATCACGCCAATATGGTCCAGACCGAGATCGGCGAAATCCGTCGTATCGCCCTGGCTGACGGCTCGACGCTCACCCTCGACACGAACAGCCGCGTCACGATCGCCTTCACGCCGACCTCCAGGATATTGCATCTCCAACAGGGGAAAGCGCGCTTCGACGTCGCGCACGAAAGCCGTCCCTTCCAGGTCATGGCCGGAACCATGACGGTCACCGCGCACGGCACCATTTTCGATGTGAGCGCGCTCCCCAACGATCGCTATCATGTCCATCTGCTGCGCGGTTCCATCGAGGTCAGCGAGGCCAATCGGACGGGGGCCATCCGCCCAGTGGCGAAAATGCTGTCTCCAGGCGAGGCTGCGGAGACCGGCCCGGCGGGACTGCATCTGGTCGGCCATGCCGCGACCGAGCCCGCCTGCGACGACTGGCCGGCCGCCTTGCGCACATTCGACAGGATTGCGGTGGGAGATCTGATCACGGAAGCGAACAGATATTCCCGTACGAAGATCCGCATCGCTGATGCCGATGTCGCGGCATTGAACGCATCGGGTACGTTCAGGATCGACGACACCCGGCGCCTCGCAAGCAATCTTGCTGTCCTTCTCGATCTTCGCGTCCGGGACGAGGCGGACGGCTCGATCAGCATCGTCAGCCAATAAATTTTCGGCCCGATCGCCGCCGTCTCATAAATCGGCCAAATCGACCGTGGTCCCCGTCATGCGCCCACAAGGGCGCGCGACATGAACAGGGGGACTTTACGTGCGACAGATTTTTCATGGCCTCGCGTCATCCATGGTCAGCATCGCCGCCGTCGCGGCGGCGAGCTATGCCCCTATCGCCATCTCGCAAACCGACGAAAAGTCCGACCTCCATATAGACGCCCAGGATCTGGCGGCCTCGCTTCAGGCGCTGGCGACCGCAACCGGACGGGAGATCCTGTTCCGGTCGGAGTCTGTCGCCGGCAAGAGGGCGACCGCCCTTGAGGGGCGCTTCTCGCCCGCCGAAGCATTGACCATCCTTCTCAAGGAGAGCGGCCTTCACTATCGCGAAAACGGGAAGAGTTTCGTGATCGTGGGGCGATCGGAAGCATCGACGGCGCTAGGTGACGGGGCTGACGATGCAAACACCCTCTTCGTCACGGGCTCACGCATTCGTGGAGCGGATGCGCCTGGATCGAGCGTCATTCGTATCGATCGAAAGGCAATCGGCGAAAGCGGCTATGCATCCGCGCAGCAAATCCTTCAGTCGATCCCCCAAGCCTATGGCGGCGGCGCGAACGAGACGACCAGTGGCGCGACCGGCGCCAGTGGCGCGAACCTCAATTCCTCCTATGGATCCTCGATCAATCTGCGCGGCCTTGGCCCCGCCTCGACGCTCGTTCTGCTGAACGGCAATCGCCCGGCGCTTGGCGGTTCGGGCGGCGTGTTCGCCGATATCTCGATGCTGCCGGTCAGCGCGATCGAACGGATCGAGGTCCTGCCCGACGGCGCGTCGGCCATCTATGGATCGGACGCCGTGGCGGGCGTCGTCAATCTCATCACCCGCAGGGATTACGAGGGGGCCGAGACCGCGCTGCGCTACGGCACGGCGGACGGCGATTTCTCGGAAATTCAGGCCAGCCAGATCGTCGGCACGAAATGGCGCTCAGGCCGCGCTGTCCTTGCCGTCGAATATTATCGGCGCGGCAGTCTTGCCGCTTCGGACCGGGACTATGCGACACAGGATCTGCGCCGCTGGGGCGGTAGCGACTATCGCGCCCAGTTCGCCAACCCGGGCAACATCGTGGCGGGCGGACAGACCTATGCAATCCCCGCGGGTCAGGATGGTACGTCGCTTGTCGCTTCCGATCTTGTCACCGGCACGCTCAACCGGCACGACGGATGGGAGCAAGCCGACCTCCTGCCCCGCCAGACCCGCTATTCCGCCTATGGCCGGGTCGAACAGGATGTCACGGACCGACTGACCGTCGATGTCGAGGGCCTGTACGCGCGGCGGACTTTCTCCCGGCGCGTCAATCCGGCGGGCTATCAGTCCTCCGTCACGATCACGCCCGACAATCCCTATTATGTCGACCCGATCGGAACGGGCCGGGCGATCAGCGTGCGCTATGACTTCACCGATGAACTTGGGCCGCGCACCGATCAGGGCAAGGTCGAAGGGCTGGGCTTCAATGCCGGCGGCACGCTCAGGCTTGGCGGCTGGTCGATCGACCTTCGTGGCACCTATGGCCGGCAGACCGAGAATTTCGGGACGATCAACCTTCCCAATACCGCCCGGCTGGTGGTGGCCGGGGCGAGCAGCGATCCGGCAATCGCCCTCAACCTGTTCGGGGATGGCCAGAATAACAGCGCTTCGGTGCTCGACTATATTCGGGGATCGACGCAGTCGCGGTTCCGGTCGACCATCTGGTCGGGTGCGGTGCGGGGCGATGGTCCGCTGATCGATCTTCCCGGCGGCCAAGCGCGTCTCGCCCTGGGCGCAGAGCATCGCGACGAGCGCTTCACATCGCGCACCCTGTCCGATCAGAGCCGGCTTGAACCATTTATTTCAACGTCCGGGACGCAGGGCGCTCGCAATATCGAGGCCGTCTACGGGGAATTCTTCGTTCCGATCATCGGGGAGGAGAACACCCTGCCTGCGATCCAGTCGCTCAGCGTCTCCTCGGCTGTCAGGCACGAGAAATATAATGACTTCGGCACGACCACGAACCCCAAATTCGGGCTATCCTGGAAGCCCGTCACAGGGCTTGAGTTCAAGGGCAGCTTCGGCACCTCCTTCCGGGCGCCGGGCTTTGTCGAACTGCGCCAGACCCCGGATTCCGATGTTTTCTTCATCTATCCCGTCAGCGACCCGCTCTCACCCACCGGCACCAGCAACGTCATGTATTATCGCGGCAACAAGACCGGCATGCAGCCCGAGAAGGCCCGCACCTTTACGCTGGGTTTCGTGCTCGAGCCGGAAATGCTTCCCGGGCTGCGCCTCGCGTCCACCTATTTCGATATCCGCTACAAGGACCAGATCGTCGATCTTACCTCGGCCTTGCTCCAGATGCTGAACAATCGCGCAACCTATGCCGCGCTCATCAACGACAATCCGTCGCTCGAGATGCTGCAAAACTATATCAACTCACCCAACTTCATTGACTATTTCGGCCTCGAGGCCGCCGATGTCGATATATTCATCGACGCGCGGACGCAAAATCTCGCCGTGACCCGGCAGAAGGGAATCGATTTCGAGGCCCAATACCGCTTCCCGGCGGGCGGCGGTGAAGCGCGGTTCGGGTTCGACGGTACCTATCTTTTCCGCTTCACGCGCGCGGCGAGCGCATTGGCGCCTGCCATCGACATATTGAACAGCATCAACAATCCGGTTGACCTTCGCCTGCGCGGCCATGGCGGCTGGACGTCGGGTTCCTTTTCGGCGCTCGCCAGCGTCAATTATGTGTGCGGCTATGAAAATACCATCGTCAGCCCGGCCGAGCATGTCGACGCGTGGACGACGGTCGATGCGCAGATCGGCTACCGCTTCGAGGCCAAGGGAGGCGCGCTGCACGGGGTCAGCCTCGCGCTCAGCGCGACCAATCTGTTCGACAAGGATCCGCCCTATGCCGCCTTCTCGTTCAACGGCATCACCGCTGTCGGCTACGATCCGCAAAATGCCAGTCCACTGGGCAGGGTTGTCTCTCTCCAGTTGACCAAGGCCTGGTGAGATGCGCCGCCAACGCCGGAACATCCTCGCTGCCCTGTTGGCGGCCACGGGCGCCCTGCCGTCCGGTGCCGCCGCGCTCTGCTCCGCGCCGCCGACACGGGCGGTGCAGAGCGCCAATGCGGTTTCCGATGTCAGTCCCGAAGATATCCTTGGTCTGTGGGACTTTGGCGATGGCGGATCAAGCCCGCTCAATGCATCCCACATCGCCCTGTCGCCGAACGGGAGCCAGGTGGCGCTGCAGATGCGCCGCGCGGATGCCGCGACCAACCGCTATTGCATGGCGCTGCTGATCATCGACAGGAGCGGAAAGAAGGCGCCGATCGTTGCGGACGAGGGCGGTGATTTCATCAAGGCGCGCTTCTCCAACCGCCGCCTTGCCGGCTTTCCGATCGGCCTGCCCATGCCGCTCACGCCGCGATGGTCCCCGGAGGGAAATCGCATCGCCTATGTACGACGCGACGGGGATCAGACACGGCTGTGGATCGCCCAAGCGAACGAGAGCGGAGCAACGCCCGTCACATCAGGCGACCTGCCGATTATTGATCTCCAATGGTCAGCCGATGGAAGGCGCATCTATCTGGCTGCCGACACGAACAGGGTGGAGGCCGAAAAAGCCATCGAACAGGAAGGGATGTCGGGCTTTCGCTATGATTATCGGACCTGGCAGGCGGCCCGCGCCCTTCCCTTTCCGCCCGGCCGCTATCCGCCCGCCTATTACGAAGTCGATCCCGGCACGGGGGAAATGTCGCCTCTGGAGGCTGGCGTAGCAAAACAGGCCTTCGGTTCGCAACTTCCGGGCATCCCAGCCATGTCCAGCCTTGCTACGGTCAGCGAGGGGGGAACGGCAAAAGCCTGGGCGGAGCGGGCGCAGCCGGATCAAGTCCGTTCGCCATCAAGAGTCCATGCGCTGGTGGATGGACATGAGGTCGCCTGCCAAAGCGACGTCTGCGTCGGTGAACTGATCGGCATCTGGTGGACAGCGCCGGGCGAACTGCTGTTCCTGCGCACGGAGGGGCCGGCCGACAGGAGCCGCCTCGCGCTCTACAAATGGCATCCTCGAAAGGGACAGCCCGCCCTGCTTCTACGCACGGAAGATCTCATTCTCGGCTGCCAAGCCGCAAACCGCGAATTGCTGTGCGGCTATGAACGCAGCCTCGATCCGCGCCGGCTGGTCGCAATCTCCGCGAAAAACGGGTCGATATCGACCGTCTACGAACCCAATCCCGATTTCGGCCGCCATCGCTTTGGTCGGGTGGAACGGCTCACCTGGCGATTTGAGGGCGGCGAGGCCTTCGGGGATCTCGTCCTGCCCCCCGGTTACAGCGGAGGCGCGAAGCTCCCCCTTGTCGTCGTCCAATATAGCAGCCGCGGCTTCCTGCGCGGTGGCACGGGCGACGAATATCCTATCCTGCCCCTCGCGGCCGCCGGATTTGCGGTCCTGAGTTTCCAGAGACCGACAGACTATGCGAGCCGGCTCCCCGCCAGGGATCAGGCCGAGTTCAGCCGGCACAATGTCGAAGGCTGGGCGGACCGACGCCATGTCCTTGCAGCCCTGGAGGCGGGAGTCTCGCAACTCGTTCGGCGAGGGTTGGTCGATTCACGGCGTATCGGTATCACGGGCCTGAGCGACGGCGCCTCGACCGTCCAGTTCGCGCTCCTCAACTCGACGATGTTCCGCGCCGCGGCCGTCAGTTCCTGCTGCGAGGATGCCAGTAACTACAACAGCGCCGGCGAGGAATATTATCGCGATCTCGTCAACTGGGGCTATCCGCCCAGAGGAAAGGACGGGCGAGACTTCTGGAAACTCTATTCGCTTGTCGAGAATGCCGAAAAAATTGCCGCGCCCATCCTCATGCAACTCTCGGACGACGAATTCCGACTGGCCCTTCCCGCCTATCATGCGCTGGAAGCCGCAGGAAAGCCGGTGGAAATATATGTCTTTCCCGACGAGCATCATATCAAATGGCAGCCCGCGCATCGCCTCGCCATCTATCGCCGCTCGATCGACTGGTTCAGCCGTTGGTTGCGTCCGGCAGGGGGAACGACGACACCTGCCGCCGGCGCACCGCCCTCACCCACATCTCCACGTCCCAGAGCGCCATGAGTCGACCGATCCTCGCAGGTCCGCTCTCCTGGAACCGGCGAAACTCTTCATCGACGGCATTGACATCGATGATCTTTTCCCGGGCCAGCCAGCCGTCATGGAGATGCGCCTTCATTTCTCCGCCATGCTGCATGAAGATGTCGCGGATGACGCCGTCAAAGCCGCCTTTCGACCTGCGGCCCGATATCATGGCGGGCAACCGCCCCGCGAGCAGGCGCCGGACGGGGGCGCGATTGGCTCCGCCTTCGAACCATTGCCAGCTCGGGATCTGAAGCGCGGCTTCCGCCACCGGACGCGATACCAACGGAAATCGGAGGGCCTCGCGCCGCGGCGACCCATAGGCGTCGAGATGATTATGAATTCCGATCACTTGCCTGAGGTGATCCAGTTTTCCGCGCGGGGCACCGCCCAGATCGATCCCCTTGTGGAAGGCCCGGCGCGACAGCGACCAGCGGACATCGCGCGAAAGGAAAGTCATATCCTGCTTCCAGGACAGTCCCCTGGGCAAGCTCATCCTTCGCAAGGCCCGCCAGACGATCTCGGCACTGGTCGTCTCATGCGCGAGCGCAAGGTCGCGCACCACATTCCCAGCATTGAGGGCGGTCCTCCAGTGGGACAGGCAATCAACCAGCGGCGCGCTGGAAGGAAGATAGCAGAAGGTGCTGTCGCCACCGCCACCGCTTATGATTCTGTCGAAACCTAGGTCCGCCATGGCCTCCCGCGCAGCGCTGTCGAACAGCTGTGTGAACAGCCTGGCGCTGGGCCAGGCCAGATGGGCGGCGGCCGATTCATGGAGCCGGATCTGGTCGCCGCGCAGCATCGATCGGCGCCACGGGCGGTCAATGCTCGTGCAGACCGCCTGCGCAAAGGCGCTTTCATCCTCGCGCGTGTGCCGCCCGGCATAGGTGACCGCCGCAAAGTCGATCTGCATGTCCGCCAGAAGAAGAGCGAGAAGCGAGGAATCGAGACCACCCGAAAGCTCCAGCATCACACGGCCAGCGCCGGCCGTTTGCGCCCGCACAGCGAGCCGCAGCGCCGTCTTCAGCCGGTGCGCCATCTCCTCCTCCGACAGCGCCTGGCCTGACTGCCAACCCTTAAGCGGCTGCCAGAGATAGCGAACGCCCTCTGCCTGGCTGTCGGTGGCACAGCCCGGCGGCAACTCCCGGACATTTTCGATGGCCGTGCGATCTTGCCGGAGATCACGATAGGCGAGTGCCCGGATGACGCGCTCCCGACAGACATCGAAACTGTGGCTGGTCGCCAGCCGCAGCAGATCGACGCTCGATGCCGCGAGAAACGCATCGCCCCGGCCAGACATATAGCAGGCCTGCCCGGACGATGGATCCCGATACAGACGGACGGCCCGCGCCTCGACCGCAAGTGCGACATACTGGCCCCAATAGCGCGATGCCACGATCTCCAGGCGGGCATCGGATTGCACGATCTCATCCAACGCGCTCTGATGTATCTGTCCGCCATCGGCATCGTATGCATCGCCCATTAGGAGGAGGCCTCCGTTAGACGCGGTGGCCAAGCCGCCCCGCACGAACAGCCTGTATTCGCTCTCCACCCTCGCTTCGGCAAAGCCATCGTGCGAGAGCTGGTCGGCCAAGGCGTGCGAAGGCTGGCCGACACCGGCCCCATTGGCCGGGAAAAGCAGAAAATCGCTCATGCCCTGTACCGCAAGATCGGCGTGAAATGGCGCACATGATCAAGCTCGTCGTTCAGAAGGAAATTGTCGCGCTCGAGCCAGCAATGCGCGGCGAAAGGCTCGATACTGACGCCGAAGACCAGCTCCACCCTGGAATCGCGCAGGAACAGATAGAGCGCCACGCTGTCGAGGAGACAGGATCGGGATAGCGGAATGGCGGGCCGGGCAGCGACGAACCGCCCCATGCGTTTCGCCAATTCCTCCCTGTCCTGGACGCGCATCTGCCCGGCCCGCTTTTGCAGAGGCCGAAGAACCCTTGCGAGCGAACCCGTCGCGATGCGCAGGCGCGTGGAACCAAGAAGCCAGGAAAGGAATGCAAGATCGGCGCGCTTCGCGCACGTCGGTCCTGTCTCGAAACGGCTGGTCGGGGATATTGCATCGCACGCGGCAAGGTCGCGGTTGCCGGTCGGCTCGCGCAATACATATCCATGCGCGATCAGGTCGTCGAACGCATCATCGGCAAGCTGGCGGCGCATGCCGTCTTGCCATTGGACCAGCGCTGTACCTGATGCTCCGCGCACCAGGAAATAGCGGGTGGTGCGCAGATCCAGCGCGACGACGCGGCCGTCGATTGGGCAATGGTGAAAGTGGGGCGCTGCGTAGAACATGGTGCCGTAGATCGGCGCGGCCGCAGGCCGCACCGATCCTTCCGCTTATTCGTCGCTCATGCCGTTCTGGCGAAATCCGACGCCGTCGGAATCCAGGCCAGTGATCGCGCCCTTGGTTTCATAGGCGGCATTGCCCAGATCGACGAAGTCGTCGGAGCGGTCTTCGATACGGTCCATGTTCATCTCCATCATTGCGCCGCAGACATTTGCGGCATGCATGATGGTAAGGGAGTGGCGACTTATAGCCGAACTTATAAGGTCTCATTCTGGTTGCTTATAAGCGCCGGATCGACTGTATCTGCCCAATCCATGTGCCGAATAGCCGAATATTCAGGCCTGCTCGGGCAATCCGGTGCCTCTCCCCCGGATCGAAATCCGGTTCGCAATTGCCGACGCGCGTCGAATTCGGCGCCGATGATAGGCCCAGATCGCTTCGCGAATGTCCGCATCGCGACCGGATTTGACCAGCTTCCATATCCCGATCAGTTCCTCCTCGACATTGCTGAGCACCTCAGATTCGTGGAGTCGCGCGACCGAAAGCATGTCGCCTGCGGTCAGTATCGAAGTGAGATGCGCATGGTTGCCGGGGCGAGCGCCGATGCGACCGAATAGCCAGGCAGTCGCGTCCCTGATGATGGTAGGATGATGTGGGCCGCCGCGCTCGACCATCGCCATGGGTCCGGGATCATCTGCGCCTGTCGCCTTGGCCTTCAATGCATGGCGGGCCAGATAGCCGTGCCAGACATAGAGATCGCGCAGCGCATGCGCACTGAGCTGCGGCACGGAAAAGCCGCCGCCATGGTTCAGTTCGAGAAGCCTCTCGCCGACGAGGCGATGAGCGCAATCGCGGACCGGCGAGATGCTCACGCCATAGGCGTCGGCGGTATTCTGGACGATGAGCTGCATCCCGGGCAGGAACAGCCCGTCGAGAATATCGGCCTTAAGGCGTCGATAGATGCGTTCAGCCGTCACCGGTTCCGGGGCCATGGAACGCTCCGATCAGGAATGTTCGCGGTCGTCCGCGTCCATGAAGAAGGAGGATTGGCGGCGACGGACCGCGGCGCGCGAATGTTCGTAGACGAGGGCGATGTAGCAGTCCTCCAGTTCCGAGAGGTCCTCCTCGATCAGATATTCTTCGGGTATCGACATTCTTCGCTCCAGGAGAAGAAGCGGGATCATGATGTGGGTTGTCGAGAGACCGAGCCGATGCGCACATGCGAGGTGATCATCCAGCTTTGACTTGGGACTGCCCGCCTCAATTTCCCGCAACCATCGAACACTGACCCCGGCCGCGCGAGCGAGCTGGGGTTGCGTGATACGGTCACGTCGGCGGCGCTCTTCGATACGTTTCCCGGAAATCTCCTTTATCGTGGAGAGAACCAGCCCGTCATCCTTGGTCTGAAGTCTTCGAGTCGGCATGCGCAGGTCCCCCTGACACTGGCTCGAAGCTCCCAATGGCACTTACCCGATGGAAAAAATCTATGCATTTGACGCGCGCGGTCAAAAACAATCTCTCTCATTTTGGGATGAATTCAACGGCTTGGCCCTGATGCAAGGGGTCGCACGCCGCTCCCCGGCGCAGTGCCCCCTGCCTCACGCACTCGCCCGACGCGCCACCCACTTGCTCAGTTCCCCGTTGCCCGCGGCGCCAAGGACGGCGAGCGCGGCAATATAGATACGTCCGATCGGGGGCGCGTGCACCGCGCCCGACTGCGAGAGCCGATCGCGAATCGCCCTTGCCGAGAGGCCAATGCCCGGTGAACCGCCGACAAAATGCTCGCATTTGCCGATATAGGCATCAAGGCTCTGGTCGATCAGATCGGCGGCGACCTCATCGGTGTCCCGGCGCTCGAGCAGATCGATCGCTGCCTGTAGCGTCGTGCCGTAGGGCAGCAGGTCCTGCGCAAGGCTGCAAAGCCGCAGATGGGCGGAGAGATAGAGATCCAGTCCGCGTTCCGAAAGGGTGAGCCTGTAGGCCCTCGACCTTTTGCCATTCATTCTTCGCACCTTCTTTCCGGGTGACGGGCGAATCCCCATGCGATTCGCGTGGGAGCGCGGCAGAGTCTAACCGCGCTATTCCAGAGGCAGCCCGTTACAATCTGTCCATGATACGGCACGCCTGTGCCCATTCGGCATTTCACTGCCGCCTGGCGGCACGTCAGTGCCCCGCACCGGCAACTCAGTGCCCTGGTCCTTGCAGGGCGGGGGCGGGCTCGACATCGATTGTGGCAACAACCGGTGACGGCGAGCTTACCCGAACGAACGAAGCTTCCCGCCGGCATCTATCCCGAACACCGGGCGGCCATAAGGCCGGCCCAGAACCGAGGAGACAGGCCCGATGGGCAGAGGCATTTTTTGTGGCGCCCCCATGCTCGTCATTCTCATGACGGCAACTATGCCCGCAATGGCTTGCCGAGGGCAAGCCGCTACGGTGCATGGTGAGACTGCCGCTCCCATCCAGCGGCTGATGCTACGGCAGCATGGCGGCGATTTCCTCATCGAGGCGCCGCCGGCCGGCAAGGCGCGTCCCGCGCAGTCAGCACTCGTACCGCTCGGACGCACGATCCGGCTCGACCCACATCTTCTTGCCCAGCCAATCCACGGGGAGCATCCTGATGGCTATTCGTACTGACCTTCTCGCTAATGGGATGATGATCGCCCTCCTGACACTGACCGGGAGCGGCCTGCAAGCCGCACCGAGGGACGCATCGTCCGGCGCGAACGAGCTTGATGCTCTCGCCCAAAAAGCCCAAGCCAGCCTCCGCCAAAGCTTCACCAATCTCCAGTTCGAGGATTTTGGGCCGGCGCCGGTCAAGGGGCCGCTGTACCAGGCGAGCGCGGGCGGGCGCATCCTCTATTATGCGCCAGAGAGCGAGCATCTCCTCTTCGCCACCATCTATGACAGGAACGGCGTCAACCTGACCGCCCTCGCGCAGGATGCCAGCGCGCGCAAGAAGCTGGGTCAACTTGACCCGGCGCAGGCGCTCACCATCGGTCCACCCGGCGCTCCAACCGTCATCGAGTTCACCGATCCCGATTGCCCCTATTGCCGCGCCCTCGACCGCTTCTGGGCGGCCAAGGGCGCGGAAGGAACAGCGGTGCGGCGGCAAATCTATTTCGTGAGCGGCATCCACCCGCAAGCCGCGTCGAAGGCCGAGCATATCCTCTGTTCAAAGGACCAGGCCGGCGCGTTCCGCGCTACCTATGCGGGAGAGGCGCCAAAGCCCCTCATAACCTGCAAGGAGGGCGCGGCCCGCGTCGCGGCGAACGCGCAAGCGGTCAAGGCGATGGGCATATCGGGCACCCCCACCCTCATCCTCGACGGCCGCATCATTTCCGGCTTCCAGCAAGCCGAGATCGAAGCCTGGCTCGATCAAAAGCGGGCGCCCAGAAAGCCGCCCAGCTGACCGCAAAAACTTTGGCGGGCCCGGGGAGGATGCGCGCACTGTGCAGGCCCCCGGGCACGAGATGCCGGCGATGGGCCTTCCTCCTGGAGCCGCCCTGCCCCTCGCTGGCCGACAGCGATCACCCAAGTCGATGCCGGCAGGCATGTCGATGGGATGGCTCCTTTTTGCCTGGAGAAAAGCCATGCTCAAGACTGTAAAGCACCCTCACCTCTCGATGCCCCGGATCCGCCGCCTCTCTTTTGCGTCGGCCGATGCCGTGGGAACCCTCCTCGTCGCGATGACCCTGGCATCGGCCGCCCACGCCTTCCAGGCGCCGGCCGCCGGCGACCTTGGCTACGATATCTACGATATCGTGGTGAACCAGGGGGTGAAGGGTCCGCTCGGCTTCGTGGGCGGCGTTGCCGCCTTCCTGTTCGGGGTCAGCCGCCTCTTTTCCAATATCATGATTGGCATCCCCACGATCGTCGCGGCGGTCTGCCTGATCCGGGCAGACTCCATCCTCCAGACCTTCGGCATGATGGTCTGAGACCGCGTGAAACAAGGACTGGCGCAGGCTTTCCTTTTTGGCCTGCGTCGGACACGGGGAGCGAATGGTCGCTCCTTCGACAATCACGTCTGGTCGGACGTGATGAAGCAAGGGAGAAGGACGTGGACGAGAGATTGCCCCAATTTCTGCACAAGCCGGTCCAGATCCTCTGGTTCGACGCGCAGGAGTTCATCGTCGTCATCTCGACGATCTTCGTCGCCGTCATCGTCGGCGGCCTCGTGGGCTGGTCGCTCGTCGGCGTCCTTCTCCTCTTCATTCCCTGGAAGCGGACCAAGCCGCGCGGCTTCATGCCGCACCTCGCCTGGCGCTGGGGGCTGCTCAAGCTCCCCCGCTACCCCGGTCCTACCCAGACCCGCTTTTGCGAGTGAGGCACCCATGTTCGGCAAGACATCTTCGAAAGACGCCAGCGACCCGCTGCTCGGCAAACCATCCAGTTTCGGCATCCACCGCTACCTCCAGGGTTCGTCCAACCTGTTCGAGGAGAACAGGCTGCTCAAATTCGCAATCGCCGGTCTCTTCGGCATCACCGCGGTGCTGGGCGTCACGCTCTACACGACAGCCCAGAACCAGCGGACCGTGGTCGTGCCCTTTGGCGCGGGCGGCGATCTCTATGTGACGGGTGGCAAGCCCTCGGCCGCGTACCTGCGCACCATGACGCGCAATATCGTCGCGCTCTCGGGTACCTATTCGTCGCTGTCGGCCGACCGGCAGTTCGAGGAACTGCTCTCGATCGTCCACCCGACCGCCTATAATGGCATCCGCGACAGCCTGAACGCGATCCTCGACGAGCTCGCCAACAACCCCACGCTCTCCATCGCCACTTATATCCGGCCCGATCAGCCCGTCACCTGGACGGACCGCCAGATCCTGGTGCCGGTAGAAAAGGTCCGCGTCATCGGCGGCGTCATCCGCAAGTTCCGCGGCAACCTGCGCATCCGCTACACGATCGATGCCGGACGCTTCTGGCTCCTGTCTCTTTCCGAGGAGAATTTCGATGCCGAACTTCGGTAAGCGCCTCTGCGCGCCCTTCGCGGCGAGCGCGATCGCCACCATGCTGCCCATAGCGGCGCTGGCCCAGACCATCACCGCGCTTCCCGACCAGACCAGCAGCATCCGCCTCTCCAACCGCGACATCAATCATCTCGTCTGCCAGGGCGGGGAGATCGAGGACGTCAAATTCTCCGCCGAAAAGGCGATCGCGGTCGAGAAGGCGGGCGCTGATGCTTGGGTCAAGTTCCTCGTCAAGGAAAGCGACGATGCGGGCCAGGTGACGCGCAGCTTCGTCACCACGCCCTCGGAATTTTTCGTGACCTGTAACGGCGCGATCTATCCGCTCTATGCCGAGCCCTCCGACATTCCCGCCCAGACTGTGACCCTCGTGCCGGGCGCCAGCCAACGTGCCCGTGCCAATGGCGAACTCTTAGGGCCGCTGGTCGAGGAGGAGCGCGCCGTCTCGATCACCCTCTCGATGCTGCAGGACCGGGTGCCGGCAAGCTTTACCGAGGTCGCCGTCTCGCCAGGGCCGCTTGCGTTCAGCGCCGCGCCAGCTCTGAAGCTCACCGAACGCCGCCGCGTCACGATCGAGGGCACCGGCCTGTCGGCGTCGGAATATTGGGTCGAGGCGAGCGCTGATACCGACATTGACGAGCGGATGTTCCTGGACACCGCGATGGGCAAGCGCATCTTCAGCGTCACCCTCGATCGCCTGTCCCTGAAGGCCGGCGAGACCGCGCGCCTCATTCTGCTGCGGCGGGGAGAGACGCTGTGAGCGGCCCCGGCGACAAGGGCGGCGAGAAGCCGACGGGTGCGCAACCGACGGGCACGCAACCGATGGGCACCAGGCCCGACGCGCCGACCCAGCGGCCCCACGCCGGCATAAAGGGCTACTCCCGCCCGCCAAAGAGTAGGGACGGCGCCGGCGGCGAACCGGATGATCCCGCCGCCAGGGAGGTGCGCGGTCCGGCACTGCTCGACCTCAAGGCCCGCTGGGCGCTGCTGACGGCCCATCAGCAATTGCGCGCCCGCCAGGCCGGTGTCGGCGTCGTCATCGCGCTGTTCGGCTATGGCCTCTACACCGCCTCGAGCGGATCGAAGGACGAGGCGCCAGCGGCACCGGCGGCATCGCGCCTCGACATGGGCGCGGGGCTTCGCGGGGACAGCCTTGAGACCAAGGTGCGCGGCGACCTCAAGAAAATCCTCGACGGCCAGGCGCTGCTGGGCGACCGGGTGACCGCGATCGAAGAAGGCAGGATCGCCCCTGGGGGGCGAACCATCACGGACGCGGCAGAGGGCGATCTCCCCAGCGCCATGCCTGGCGACATCCCGGCCTTCCCGCCCAGCCCCAGCGGGCGCGAACTTGAGAGCGCTGACGGCAGCCTCCCGCCGCCTCCCATGCCG
>CEQG01153464.1_pt1 | contig 17746 bp, 9 predicted proteins | sample 350301 | NCBI WGS metagenome assembly CEQG01 (sample SAMEA2621242, study PRJEB7988) | marine metagenome | isolation source: saline water (ENVO:00002010), including | reverse complement strand
CCCTTCACCTGCTGGCCCCTATCTACCTGCTCCTTTTTTGTGGCTTTACCCATGCGCAAGGCGTATTGCAAAAAGCACTTACCTCAACAGACCCCCGCATCAAGCAGGTGATGAAAACGCTCGCCGGGCATGAACTGCAAATCATGCTCACCACACTATCTGACACCCAGGAAGGCCCCACCTTTAAAACCGAAAACTTTCAAGCAGATACCACATCATATTTCTATCCCGCAAGTACCGTGAAACTGCCCGTCCTACTACTTGCCCTAGAAGCGTTGAGCAAGGAGGACCTTATGGCAAAAGGCATAACCCTAGATACACCTTACCGCATACCGGGAGACAGTGCAAGGCACACCATGAGGGAAGATGCAACGGCCATCCTTGCCGTGAGCAGCAATGAAGCCTATAACAGGTTATTTGAGTTTTTGGGGAGAGACTCAATCAATTTTCGCTTAAAGCGAAAAAACCTAGGCCCCATACAAATCAACCACAGGCTGAGCACGCCCGCCTCGGCAAGGGCAACGAGCAAGGGTGCGGTCTTTTACCCAGAACTTAAGGACAGTGTTGAGGTTGCGGGTTATGTATCTACGCCCATTACCCCAAATCACCTCAAAGGACTCCAAAAGGGCAAGGCTTTCATGAACGACCAGGACTCTGTGGTTGCCACGCCCTTTGACTTTTCTGAAAAAAACAATTTTCCATTACTGACCCAACAAGAAGTGCTCAAGCGTTTCCTGTTTCCCGAACTTTTTTCGATTGAAAAAGGCTTTAGAATCGAGCCCCGGTACAGGGATTTTATCTTAAGGACCATGCCCCTTTTTCCGCGTGATTTGGGCTACGACCCACAAACGTTTTATGATGGTTATGTAAAATTCCTGGTATATGGAGACTCACGGGAGCAGGTAAAAAATAAGCTGAAAATCTACAACAAGGTGGGCGATGCTTATGGGACGCTCACGGACAATGCATACATCGTGGATGATGAAAACGGAATAGATTTTCTGCTGACTGCCACGTTGCTGGTTAACAGTAACGGTGTATTTAACGACAATCAATACGATTATGAAACCCAGGGGCTGCCATTTTTGGCACAACTGGGGCGCGAGGTGCTGAAGATATTAAGAGCGCAAAAAAACCATTGAAGGATATGGAAGGGGTTTTCTTCGCTTAATCCTGTCACCTACTCCCTACTAAGATAAAAAAGGAAAAATCATAAAATCCAATTTTGCTAAAACGATTTATTAGATTATCTTAATCCTCTAAAATTTTAGCCAAAAAAGTATGATTTTCGCACAAGGCGAAATAAAAAAATGGTCGGTTGTCATTATTGCCGTTTTTTTGTTTCACAATCTCCAAGCCCAGGAAGAAGCCTATTTTATCGATGGATACCACGGTGGAATATGGGGACACTATCCTGAAAAATACACCTCTTATATTGTGGATGAACTTGATAAAAATGAAGAGTGGTTCATCAACCTGGAGATAGAACCCGAAACCTGGGACAGGGCGGCGCGCATTGATGCAAATTCCGTCTCAAAACTGAAGGACTATATTGCCCAGGACCGTGTGGAATATGTAAACCCTGCCTATGGCCAGCCATATATGTGGAATATTTCTGGGGAGAGTATCATACGCCAACTGGAAATGGGCATGCACAAGGTGCGGGAGCATTTTCCTGAGGTTACCTTTACCACCTATTCTTCAGAAGAACCATGTTTTACAAGTGCTCTGCCACAAATCCTGAGTTCCTTTGGATTTAAATATGCTTCCTTAAAAAACCCAAATACCTGCTGGGGCGGGTACACGCGCGAGCATGAAGGCGAGCTGGTCTCCTGGACGGGAAGCGATGGCTCTACCATCTTGACCGTGCCCAGATATAGCTTTGAAGAGCTGCTACCAGGGTCGACCTGGGAGACCACGGCAAATGCAAATTCGCCTGCATTCATACAAGCCGCATTTGACCATGATTTTAAAGCTCCCATAGGCATGTGCCTGCAAGATGCAGGATGGAAAAACGGCCCCTGGCTTAAAGGAAATTATTATAAACCCACGGCCTACACCACCTGGTCTAATTATTTTGAGAATATAGCACAAATCGAGGATGTGCAACCGTGGCATTTTAACCAGGAAGATGTACAGGTAAGCCTGGTGTGGGGAAGCCAGGTATTGCAGCGCATTGCCCAACGGGAACGCAAGGCAGCAAACAAGATCATCCTTGCGGAGAAAATCGCTGCGCTACATGATTTTGAGAACATGGCCACATTTCCTGAAAAGGAAATCAACGAAGCCTGGAGAACGCTTTTATTGACACAGCATCACGATTGCTGGATCGTACCCTACAATGGCGACCGCGGTGATACCTGGGCAGATAAAGTGGAAGACTGGACAACAACCACCATATCAACAAGCGATGATATCATTGCATCCCCGGCTAGTAAGGACATAAAGTACATCAAGGTCTATAATACCAGTGGCAAGGCCCGTGAAGGCTGGACCCAAACCACATTGCCAAAATCAAAAAAAGCATATCAAATACAGGACTTGCAGGGCAATATCATCCCGAGTCAACAGGCAGGCAACACCCTTTTCTTCAAAGCAACGGCACCCGCACTGGGTTTTGCCACGTACAAGGTCAAGACTGCTGCAAAAACAACGGCAAGTGCAAGAGGTATCATGAAGGATAAAAATGGGCTGTTTACCATCAACACAAGTATCTACACCCTGCAGCTTGATGCCGCTCAAGGCGGAAAAATTGTTAGCCTCTTGGCAAAAAAACTAGACAACAAGGAGTTTGTTGACAGTAATTCTAAGTATGGTTTCAATACCCTGAGGGGAAATTTTCATGACGAAGGGGGCTTAAAAACCACCCTGAACAACCCCGCAGAAATCACAATACTTGAAAACGGACCGTATCATTACAAACTGGCCATACATACCAGCATTGCCGGCACTCCCGTGACGCAAACGATATCGGTTTTTGACGATTCGCCACGCATTGATTTTAACCTAGACATAGACTGGAAAAAGAATACGGGCATAGGGGCCTTTAAAGAAAAAGGCCTCAAGGCAAGTGACCGTGTCAAGGCTTTCTACAATGATGAGCAAAAATTATTGAGCCTTTTCCCGCTTAACCTTGAGGGGCAAAAAGTATTTAAAAACTCGGCTTTTGACGTTATGGAAAGTGGGCTAGAAAACACATTTTTTGAGTCTTGGGATGCCATTAAAAATAACATCATCGTTGATTGGGTTGATGTGACCGACGCTGATGAAGCATATGGCATGGCACTTTTTTCAGACCATACCACGAGTTACACCCATGGCAAGGATTTTCCGTTGGGGCTTACCGTGCAATACTCTGGCGCGGGCCTATGGGGCAGGAACTATTCCATTGAAGGGCCCACAAGCATCAATTATACCCTACTGCCCCACAGGGGCAACTGGCAAGAAGCCGGACTATGGCAACACCTGCAGGACCAGAACGAGCCATTAACGGCCGTGGGGATAAGGCTTTTGCCAAAAGCGACACAAAAATCATTACTGGAAATCAAGAAAAAAGGCTGGATACTTACCTCCTTCACAAAAAAAGGAGATGCCTATTACGCCAGGGTTTTTAATGCTGAAGGTGATGCCACGGAAGCCAGCATCATGCTTGATACCAAGATTGAAAACGCCTCCCTTGTAAACCTGGATGGTTCAGTGGGGCAAGCGTTGAACATTGAGGACACTAAAAACAAATCGGTTTCATTTTCCATACCCCAGATGGGATTCAAGACCATAAAACTAAAATTAACCACCCAGAAATAAATCACATGAAAAAAATTATCCTTTTAGCATTATTGAGTGTTTTAATAATGCGCACTGCACAAGCACAAGAACTAAAACCCTTTAAAGATGGGGACCGGGTAGCCTTTTTGGGCAATAGTATCACCGAGGCTGGTTTTTATGAATCTTACATTTGGCTCTATTATATGACCCGCTTTCCTGATATGAAAATTCGTATAATGAATGGCGGAATAGGCGGCGACGTCGTAGGGCAGATGAATGCCCGCTTTGAAGATGATATCCTGGCTATGAATCCTAATATTGTGGTGCTCACCTTTGGTATGAATGATAGCGGCTATTTTGAATTTTTTAAAGATGATGCTGAGAAAACAGCCGCCCAGCGCGTGGCAAAGTCTCAGCATGATTTTGAACTGCTACAGAAAAAATTTAAACAACATCCCGAGATTACTCCGGTAATCATGTCCTCTTCCCCGTATGATGAAACTGCAAGAATGGAGGGCAACAACTACACGGGAAAAAGCAAGGCACTTGAAAAAATCGTGGCTTTTCAAGAAAAGGATGCCAAAAAAAACAAATGGGTATATGTGGACCTTTATCACCCCATGAATGAAATCACCCAGCGCGAGCAAAAGACAGATACCGCATATACCATTACGGGACCAGACCGCATACATCCCGGTAAGGGAGGCCATCTCGTTATGGCAGCCTTGTTTCTCAAAAATCAAGGACTGGCCGGTAAGCCAGTTGCAGATGTAAGCATCGATGCAAAAAACGCGCTGATTGAAAAATCAAACAATGCAGATGTGTATTTACTGGACACCAGCAATGATAAAGTTGCTTTTCAATATGAGGCCATGGCACTGCCTTTTCCCGTGGACTCCACAGCCAGCACTTGGGGTAATCCTCAGCAGCAGGGAGAAGCGCTCAAGGTATATCCATTTACTAAAGAATTTAACCAAGAAATCCTTAAGGTGACAAACCTCAACCCAGGAAAATACAAGCTCCTTATTGACGGAGGTGAAATTGCGCAATTCACTGCAGACGACCTCGCAAAGGGCGTGAACATGACCGAATATAACACACCACAATACAAACAAGCAAAAAATGTCATGTTCTTAAATGAGCAATATGCCGAAATAGAAGGTAAGCTGCGTCATTACAACTGGGTCAATTCAAATTTCTTAAGAGATAAGGGCATGCTTTATGAAGATTCTCAAAGAGCCTATGACATGGCCAGTTCAAAAGATGATATCTTCCTGGGCAGCAAGATGGGTGTGTACCGCACCGCTAGATTCCCCGAAATAAGAGCCATGTGGCAAGACAACATGGACCTCATCCTTGATAAAATCTATGAGCTCAATAAGCCTGTGGCCCATAAGATAGAAATCATCAAAATATAGGACAACGCATCAACTCCATAAAAAAATCCGGGCTGGAATTCTAGCCCGGATTTTTTAATATCTCCTTGTTAACTACTTAGGTGAATAGTTCCACATGGAAGTATACGGTTATTTATTTCGCTACAGCGAAAAAATTAATCTTCTGCGGCAAGTTCACTGGCCTTTTTTCTAAAGTATGCTGCACTAGCCTTAACATCACCTACGTTGTTATCCCAGTTATATTCATACTCCGCAAAGAAGGGCCCTTTAAATTTTTGTTCTTTCATAAGCTCCATCACGGCCCCTACCTGAGAGATGCCTTGCCCCCAGTGCACATCATGTGCATCCCTGCTTTTTTCATTAAGGTCCTTAAAGTGAAACTCCTTTACATGGCCTTCTAGCTTCTTGAGGCACTCCAAGGGATCAAGCCCAGAACGAACCCAGTGCCCTATGTCTGCACAGGCGCCCACACGGTCACTCTTGCCCTTGATGGCAGCCAAAAGGATATCTGGGTCCCAATATGTAGAAGGGTTAGGGTGGTTGTGGATGGCCAGGTTAACCTTATATTTATCACATAATTGCGAAATCATGGCAATATCTTCCTGCTTAGGCTCTGAAACAATATTCTTGATTTTCATGGCCTTTGCAAATTGAAACAGTTGTTCCCACTCCTCTGGGCTGTTTGCATTTACCACGCCAAAGGAAACCAGCGTCACGCCCTTTTCCTTGAGTTTTTTTAAGATAGCCTTGCGCTTTTTCTTATCCATCTTAAAGTCCATCTTGCCCTCAATCCCACCGCCTAGGGTCTGACCAGGAAACGCCTCGACATATTCAAGATTTGCTTCCTTAATTTTATCAATCGCCTCAAAAAAGGTAAACCTGTTGAAGGTATAAGATTGAGAACCAAGCTTCCAGCCCAGCTTTTCTTCTGGGTTTTTTTGGGCTTTCGCCAAAGGTGACATAGCGATAAAGGCTATAAGTGTGAGCCCTATTCTTTTAAGTAACCAGGATTTGTTCATGTGTATATTTTTATAAAAATTAATTTAATAAATTTAAGACTCTGTGGTCTTCTTTACAATCTTGTTTAGGATATACTTTTTCTTTTTAAAATTTCCCTCTCTGCTCATCTTGACTTTTCCGTTTTTATACATGAGTTTTATATGGTTGAATGCACCCGCTTGATAATCAAAAGTGACACCATCATCCTCAAAAAGATAAAAGGGGCCAGAAGGATTACCATATATGTTACAGGTAATCTCAAAGATGGTATCTTCTCCCACATACTCCAACGGTGCTGCCAGGGGCAGGATTGTATTTTCTTTTACAAAAACGGGAACCTCATTGAGCGCAAACGCGATTTCATATGTTTTACCTCCCTCATACTTTTCATTAGTGTTATAATCATACCACACACCTTCTGGCAAGTATATTTTTCTTGTATCATCATCTCCCGTTATGGGTGCTGCAAGAAGGCTCTCACCTATCATATATTCATCTGCCATCTCAAACACATTTTCATCCTGGGGATAATCCATGACAAGAGGCCTAAAAACAGGTTTGCCGGTAGATTGATACTGGTAAAAGGCATTATATAGGTAAGGTATCAACCGCATCCTAAAATTAAGCAGCTCCCGGATCACCCCTTCATTTTCCTTTCCTTCTGGCAGGAGTTCACCTCTATTATTCTTTTCTTTATCATATTGCAACCAGGCAGGATACTCAAGGTACCAACTGTTATATAAAGTTTGAGCAGATAAGATAGCCGTTTGACTCCGTCTAGCCAATTCTCTAAAAGAAGATGACTCCCTGACCTCTGGTGACCATAACAATCCTGAAAAAGCGGAGTTGCAGATCAACTCTATATATTCTTTATGATCATAAGTATCACTGTACAGGACCGCCGGATATGGAGAAGCAAAGGCATTTGAAGAACGCACATCAAGATAGGTACGTTTATTTAAACGCTTATAGATATCATAAATGGTTTTTTGATAAAGGAGCCCAAAAAGCTGGTGCATTTGTTCGCCATCAATCCCAGAGGGAAATTGTGACAGTTCTGGAAAGCTCCATCTGGCCTGCCCAAAACGCAGGTCAGAGTTGTCACACTCATCCATTTTAAAGCCGCTCACGCCCATTTCTACTAATTCATCTTGGTGATATCCTGCAAAGACCTCACGGGTTGATGCGTCAGCAAAATCTGGAACGAGCCCATTGAACCCAAGATAATCTCCTGACCTATCCCTGAGCAGGTCATACAATGGAGAATTGCCAGACACAAAAGCATGCTCCCATAAATTGATATAAAACCCATCATCTTTGAGGTTTTGAACCATTGATAGTGGCTCAGGAAACAAATCACCATTCCACACAAAAGAGCATGGATACGCATTGGTTTGCCATTTCGGCTCCAGCCCAATTACATTTATGGGGATATCGTTTTCACGAAAATAACCCGCCATCTCTTGAACCTGATCCTGGTCAAAGTCAGCCTTGACCCTATATTTTACGCCCAATCCCCACACGGGAGGCATGGCCCCTCCCCCAGAATATAAGTTGTACCGTTGTACTGCCTGGTTCATGTGTGGCCCTGCAAAAAAATAGACCTCAACACCCTTTGCCCCAGGGACGTCAACAAGTACATTATCCTGTGAAACCTGTTCCTGAGATGCATAGAGCTCATCCACAGATAATTTTACAGCACTATCATCTTTTAAAATAGATTTTTCACTTCTCTTTGGCTGGTTGTTTCCACAATAAAACGTGGTCTTGAAGTATTTACCAGCACCGCATAACCGGCATTTGAAACATAGTAAGGTGCCGGGGCATGAGTGTAACCCAGGTTGTTCAGTGGATAATCATTTACGATAGGCATTTTTCGCAGTCCGTTTTGCCTAAAAGAACCCATCTGTAAACCAAAACCATACAACTGTTCTTCTCCCGCCAATGGGATTGCGATGACCACGCCCCTATCATTTACCGTTATCTTTACATGAGAAAGGGCAAAAGGTAAATCTGCCCCTCCCAGTTGTCTTAAAACTTCTTCCTTAGGTGCTGAATCCCTGAATTTTTCGGGGGTAAATGTATCTAGTTCCCCCAGTGAAATCTTATAAACCCCTGTTGCTACTTGTTCAATCTTCTGAGCTGAGCCCATGCTGAATTTTAAAAGAATGAAGATAAGTACTAGGTAAGATCCTAATTTCATGGAAGTAAGCAAATATTATTTATACGGTTGACAAGAATCAGCATGCCTGAAACCAAAAACAAATACCCAGGCCATTACTGTGTGGCATTTACATCTTTGATCCATTCTTGGTATTTTTTGTGAAGCCTATCTACAACATCAGGATTTGCATCTGCCACATTCTTGTTTTCTTCTGGATTTTCTTTCAGGTTAACCAAAAAATATCCGTCCTTGTTCAGTTCTTCTTTTTCTGCTTCAATGGGTTTGTGCATTAATTTCCAATCTCCATCCCGTACTGCCCATTGTGGTTCTTCTTTAGTACCTAGGCATTGCCAGTAAAAGGTGTCGTGGATATTTTTGTCAGATTTATCATTGAGCAGTGCCACCATGCTTTTACCATCTATTTGCTGCGGCGAAGATTTTATACCGCACAGTTCGGCAAGGGTAGGGAGCCAGTCAACATTTGTGACCAATTGATCTTTAACTTTGTTTTCAGGCAAATGCCCCTCCCAGCTTATAAAAGCCGGCACACGCACACCACCCTCAAACACACTAAACTTTGAACCACGGTATATACCAGCTGAACCGCCACCACCAAAAGCCCTTGTCTCTTTTGAATAGCCTTGATCAGCCTGGAATATGATTATGGTATTCTCCCTTAACCCCAGCTCATCCAGTTTTTTAAGCAATTCTCCCACCTTTTCATCAACTGTTGAGACGGCAGCTGCATATTTATCACGGGGCGAGGGTAAATCTTTATAACGCTCCAACCAGTCAGTTTTTCCCTGAAGGGGATAATGAGGCAGGTTGATGGCCCAGTACATAAAAAAGGGGTTTTCCTTGTTTTCTTCCATAAAATGAGAGGCCTTATCCACCATCATGTCAGGAAAATATTCTCCCTCACGATAGATTTCTTCCCCGTTTTCCCATAGATCATGTTTGTTAGGCCCACCCCAATAATAGTAATGTGAGTAATTATCAACACAGCCGCCCATGAACCCAAAGGAATAGTCAAAACCTTGCCCCAGCGGCATTTCTTCTTCTGCATAGCCTATATGCCATTTACCCACATGTGCTGTTTTATAACCAGCATCCTTGAACATTTCTGCCATGGTATATTGTGCAGTAGGAAGACCTCCTTTAAAACCCAGCATTCCCGGGGCATTCCCTACAAGTTCGGCCCGTTGTGGATATTTGCCTGTCAAGAGGGATGCCCGCGATGGCGAACAGATGGGCGATGCAGCATAAAATTGTGTAAATCGTGTACCCCTGCGGGCCAGGGCATCCAGATTAGGTGTGATTAGGTCTTTTGATCCATAAATATTAAGATCTGCATACCCTTGATCATCAGAATAGATGATGATTACATTTGGTGGCTTTTTTGAGGATATTTTGGCGAAAGCCATATTACCCAACATTACTGCCATAAGAATAACTAAACTTTTATTTATACTCATCGTATTAAATATTTTAATTATTGTGCCGTAGAAACTGAATATGGCCTATCATCTGGGCCAGTACCCCTGTTCATTTCGGGTTGGTCGCCCATTTGAAGCTTTAAGGTGCCACCTTCCATAATATCTTGATAATTGATATAATTCTTGGTGTACTCGACGCCATTGAGAGAAGCAGATTGAATGTAAACATTCTTATCACTGTTTCCATTTGCCTCAATTATAAATTTTTTACCTTCTTCTGAGGTAAGGGTAATCTTATCAAACAATGGACTGCCCAGGTTGTACTGTACGGTACCTGGGGTTACGCTGTAGAGCCCCATGGCGCTAAGCACGTACCACGACGACATACCCCCTTGATCTTCATCACCAGGGTATCCTTTTTCGGTATAACTGTAAAGTTGATCCAGTATTTTTCTTACACGCGCTTGTGTTTTCCAGGGTTGACCGGCATAATTGTATAAATACGCCACATGTAAGACTGGTTGATTACCATGGGCATATTGCCCCATATTGGCAAGTTCCATCTCACGCATTTCATGGATTACATGACCATAATGCCCCACGTCGTACGTGGACTCCATGGTAAAAAAAGTATCCAGTTTATTTAAGAATTTATCACGTCCTCCCATCAAGTCAATCAATCCTTCAACATCGTGAAAAACTGACCAACTGTACTGCCATGCGTTTGCCTCGGTAAAAGGGTCGCCCCATGCCAGTGGATTAAAATCTTCAAGCCACTCGCCGTTTTCTTTTTTGCCCCGCATAAAACCTACCTCTGGATCATAGGTATTCTTGTAATTGTACATCTGGCGTTCAAAAACATCCATGTACAATTTGTTTCCTGTGGCTTTCGCCAAATAATAACCGCACCAATCATCGTAGGCATACTCCAGGGTCTTGGCCGCACTTTCACCCACTACTTTGTAGGGTATATACCCCTTTTCAAACCAATCTAAATGCGCTGCTCGTCCATTAGAGCCACCCCAGGGGCCTTTATTTGTAGCCTCATGAAAATATGCTTCTAGTGCCTGTTCTGGATCAAAGCCCTTTATGCCCTTTACATAAGCATCAGTAAGTAAAGAGATGGCATGATTACCTATCATGATGCCAGACATGCCCGGGCATGACCATGTGGGCAAGAAACCGCTTTGCTCCTGGGCATCCAGCAAAGATTGCATGTAACGCCCCTGAATCGTGGGATTGATGATGTTGGTCAAGGGAAACTGAGACCTAAACGTGTCCCAAAATCCATTATCAGTGTACATGTAACCGTCATGAACTTCACCATCATAAGGGCTGTAATAATACGGCGATCCGTCTGCTTTGATTTCATAGAACTTATGAGAAAACAAGTTTGCCCTAAATAGCGAAGAGTAAAAGGTTTTTCTATCTTTCTCCGTGCCTCCTTCAACAAGTACACGGTTGAACAGTTTGTTCCAGGCAGCTTTTGCTGCCTTCTTGGTATCTTCAAATTTTTTATGAGATGACAGTTCTTGCTTCATGGTCAATGTAGCCTGTTCTGGGCTAATGTATGATGAAGCGATTTTTACCTGAACCGTGCTTCCTGGTTTAAATTCTATATACGCTCCCTTGCCATCACCTGCTGCTGCTGTATTTCCGTTTTGAACCGTGTTCTCCTTATTTTCCCAAGTACCGTAGCTTTTAAATGCCTTGTCAAAAGTGATTTCAAAATACGCCTTGAATTCACCCGGTATTAAAAGTCCATTATGTACCCATCCTGTTATTTTTCGGGCTTTAGGGTCAATAGAGACACTACTTTGCTTTGTATAGCCATCAAGGACCAAATACGCTTTTTCCCCTTTAGGGAAAGTAAATTTCATTTGACCACCACGTTCTACCGGAGATATCTCCGTTTGAATCCCGTTATCAAACTTCACGGAATAATAGTAGGGTTTTGCAGTTTCATTTTCATGTTTAAAGGCTGATGCCCTTTCCTCTTCATTGACCTTTAACTCACCTACTATGGGCATTAATGAGAAAACACCATAATCGTTGACCCAAGGGCTGCATTGGTGTACTTGTTGAAACCCGCGTATGGTTTCCTTTTGATATTGATATTTCCATCCATCACCATTTTTTCCTGTTTGTGCAGAAAAAGAATGTACAGGAAACGGCATGGCCACAGTGGGGTATGTATTACCATAACTGAGCTCTGGCGTGGAAAAAGTACCCTGTAACGTGTTTACATAATCCACAAGGTTCTTTTGTGCAGCAAGCAGGTTGAATGCCAGACACAGGAATAGAACAAGTTTTATTTTCATGAAAATGATATTGAGAGAATATGACTAAAACCCTATTTGAAAACCCAGGTTCATGACCTTTTGATTAAAATAAGAGTCTCCAGCCGTATTTGTACTAATTTCTGGATCTTGTTGATATTTATCATAACTGGTCACGGTAAATAGGTTATAGGCATTGATATATACCCGGGCGCTATTGATATCAAAAGGTAACCAACTGTCTGGAAACTGATATCCCAAGTCTATCGTTTTCAAGCGTACATACCAAGCATCTACGAGCCAAAAGTCAGACATATATGCAGCACTACTGTTTACTGTTGATGGGTTGCTGGTCAAACGGGGAAACTCAGCGGTGCTAGCTGTTTGGGGAGTCCATCTTTGTAAATGCAAGGGCTGAAATTGACTTTTAAAAGGTTCAATCCCTGTACCGACAACGCTAAAACTATAATCAAAAGACCCCTGAAACAAGATTCTTGCACTAAAACCCTTATAATTAAGCCCCATGGAAAGGCCCAGTGTAGTTGTGGGCAGGTTAGGTTTGCCTATGGGTGACTGGTCAAAGTTGTTGATAACCCCGTCATTGTTTAAATCCCTATACTTTAAATCACCTGCTTGAATGGGGATATCACTTAGCGGCACCGCCACATCATTATCTGGGTTTTCATCATTTAAGGTCGACACATCCTGCTGAGAATAAAAGCCTATGTATGTATACCCAAAGGGTTGCCCGATAGGTTGTCCTGTCTCGGCAAGCCATGGGTATGCCTGCTGCGCTTCGGCTTTATAGAGAACCTTGTTCTTAGCATAAGAAAATACCAGGTTAGTATTAAACTGAAAGTCTCCAAAACTATCCTGATAACCCACTTGGCCATCAAAACCTTGATTGGAGGTTTCGGCAATATTATTAGGTGAGATACCTATACCCAAAATAAGTGGAATATCTTCCCTGGTCACGAGTTGATCAAACCTGTAATCATAAAAATAATTGACTTCAAAGGAGAATTTATCTTTGAACATATTACCATCAATACCTACGTTGAATTTTCTAGCCTTTTCCCAGGTCACACTCGGATTACCCAGATTTCCTTCATATACAGTGGGATAATTCAGGTTAGATTCTCCAAAGACTTGCCCCCCACCATTTTGATAAACCTGTTGATAGAGGTATCGGTTTCCAAAGGTGATATCAGAACCCACAATACCATAGGAACTTTTAATCTTTAATAAATCTACAAATGGAAATGTCTCCTTAAAAAAGTCTTCTTCTGAAATGTTGTATCCTACCCCTAGTGCTGGAAAAAAGCCAAATCTATTATCCTTACCAAAACGGTCTGTCCCGTTGTAAGCTACGTTAAGGTCAACAAGGTATTTCTCTTTAAAGTTATAATTGAGCTTTGCCGTATAACCTTCAAAGTTTGCGGGAACATCAGCTCCAGATGATGAGCTTTGTCTATTGTAAAGAAACATCAAGTTCAGGTTATGATCTTCATTGATGGTCTTGTCATAATTCACGAAAGCCTGTAGGTTTAAGTTTTTCGTGGAAACGTTTAAATTACCTAGCACGGCATAGGTGCCGTAGGCATAATTACCCCTGGGGTCAATGGTGTAACTATCATTTTCTGGGTTGTAGTGGTAAGTGGGAAAACTGCTTCTAAACACTTGCCTGCTGTTTTCTTCCACACTAGAGTAGGCAAGCCTACCCGTGAGGGAAAGTCCATCTACCCATGAGTCCAGGTCTTGGGTTACCCCAAAGAGAATATTAGAATCTGTTCTTCTTATACGGTTGTAACCACCATTTGCAATACGCGCATTGATGGTAGGAAGATTTTCCTGAGTATCATAAGCATAAGCATAAGAACCATTAGGATTCAAAAAGGGTGCAGAGTAGGGATGGATCTTTGCAAAGTTATAAATCTCGGAGACCACGTTCTGCCCTCTTGGTTCATTGATGTTACCAAATCTAGATGTCACATCCAGGCGCAGAGAGAGCGATTCTGTCACATCAAAATCAAGGTTTGCGCGGTAATTGAACCTCCTGTAAAAATAGTTGTTATTAACTTCGTTAAAGGGGTCAGAGAAATCCTTTATGAGTCCATTTTGAGAAAAGGCTCCTCCCGAAACAAAATATTTTAGTCGCTCTGTACCTCCAGAAATATCAATATTAGCATTTTCCTGAAAGGCAAAATCCTTAAATATGGCTTCATACCAGTTTACATCAGGGTGTCCATAAGGATCTTCTCCTGTTCTAAAAAGCTCTAGGTCCATCTCAGAGAATTGAGGTTGAAGACCATCATTGATATACGCTTCGTTTACTAATTGAGCCGTTTGGTAAGCATTAAGAAAATCAGGATCGCGCACTGGCGTTTGTACACCGCTCTCAACTCTCACATTGATTTTTGGTCTTCCCATCTTTCCGCGACGCGTCTTGACCACAAGTACCCCATTTGCCCCCTTGATCCCATAAACAGCAGTGGTTGAAGCATCCTTCAATATCGAGATGCTCTCAATCTCGTTCACGTTAATTTGTTGCAATTGCTCATAGGTATACTGCACATCATCAACGATGATGAGTGGCTGGTTACCTGCGGCGTTAAGTGAACTCACACCACGTATAAAAAAGTCTGAAGCATCCCTACCAGGTTGTCCAGATCGCTGTTGTGAAAAGAAACCAGGTAACCTCCCAGAAAGCGTATTTTGTACACTAGATACGGGTACATACTTTATTTCTTCTGCTTTGATGGAGTTAACTGCTCCCGTGTTTGTAATCCTTTTAGTCTCACCATACCCTATGACCATGACCTCATCCAGAGAACCTTGATCTAGTGTAAGTGTTATTTCCATAAAATCATTGTTCTCCACGGTTTTTACCACTGTCACAAAGCCTATAAATGAGAACGTGAGTTGCTCGCCCTGTTGCACGGCAATTTGAAAACGCCCATCTTCATTAGTCACAGCTCCCCTAGAGGTGCCTTCTATAAAAACATTTACCCCAAACAAAGCCTCACCCGTGTCTGATGAGACCTTACCTTCAAGATTGATCGTCTGGGCAAGCGCAGAGTTGAAACATATAATTAAAATAATGAGTATTCCTTTTTTCATGATCTTTAATCTAAAATTAAAACTCTGTTACCATCCCGGGTTTTGAACCATGTTATCGTTATTGATCACTTCCTCATATGGAATGGGAAATAGATATCTTCTTTCTTCAAAAGTGGGGTTCAAAACCTCCACGATATTATAATTAAGCACAGGACCGCTCTGTGTAATCACGAGTCCTCTAAAGGGCTGGTTATACACCTCATCACCTATCTTCCATCTTCTTATGTCCCAAAATCGCTGCTCCTCAAAAGCCATCTCAAGTCGTCTTTCCTTGTGTATGGCTTCTCGCATTTCATCTTGTGACATGTTCTCCATAAGGCCATACATGCCGTTTTCACCAGCTTCTATCCCTGCGCGCGCCCTCAGGTCAATCAAAACCTGGTACACATCAGTAGAGGGCCCTGCATATTCATTTTGCGCTTCCGCGAAATCTAGAAGAATCTCTGCATAGCGAAACATCACCCAGTCATGAGAAACGTTTGCATAGCTGCTGGATTCTTCAAAATTGCCCATGAACTTGCGCAGGTAATAACTGGTCTTGGTTTTTTGAATAGCAGAATTAGGGTTATGCGCACCACCCTGAAAGGTCTCCAGCTGTGTATTGAGCCATTGCGATGCATTGTGCAATACGGTCTTATCAAGTCGCGGATCTCTAAATGCGTAAGGATCTAATGGATTATAGGTATAGACGGATGTAGGATCTCCTATTTCCTTACCATCAAGCATGGGGTAAGCTTCTACCAGGTTTTGTGTAGGGCTAGTTCTTCCCTTTCCGTCGTTTGGCGCACTAAAGCCTACTGGACCGTTATTGATTTCAACCTCAGTATTCTCACTCCCCTGCCGGAAGAATATGACTTCAGTATTACCTTCGGTGGTAAATACATTGGCAAAATCTGGATTGAGTGCATAATACGGTAGATCATCCATAAATTCTGTGGCGGCATCAGCAGCCATTTTCCACCTCTCTATATCATAACCTGCATATCCCGTAAGTTCATTGCCTGAATCAATGTTACCACCATTAAACAGGGGGCTGGCCGCATATAGTAGCACCCTGGCCTTCAATGCGAGTGCCGCCCCTTTTGTCACAACGTGGCCTTCACTGGCCGCATTAGCCACGGGACGTATTCTTAAGCTGTCTCGTATAGAGTTAAGCTCACTCACGATATAGTCTACAGTTTCTTGAAAGGTGTTGCGTGGCAACTCTAAGTCGTCTCCCAGTTTTCTAGGCTCATCGCCTACGATGGGAACGCCTCCAAATCTTTTTAAAAGTTCAAAATAATGTAATGCCCTTATGAATTTGGCCTCAGCCTTCCAGGCACTTCTAAGCCTAAAACTTCCGGCGGCACCGATTACATTTCCCCGTAAGGGAACCCTATCTATATTTGTGATAAATGTGCTTGCAGAGCTTATGCCCTCATAATAATAGCCCCATTGCATCTCACCGTTTACCCCACTGGCTGCGGTATACCTACCGGTTGCCAGGCGCAATGTGGCACTGTTTTGATCTAGGGATGAAGAGATGGCATCATCTGTGGCGGCATCCAGATAGTCACCAGAGCCGAAAAGCCCTTTATCTATGCGGTTATGGCCAGATTCCATTTGAGAATATACGCTGTTCAAGTATTTTTTAGCCTGAGTGCCCAGGGAGTCTGTACTGGAAAAAACAAAATCAAGTGTAAAATCCTCAACTGGGACTGACTCAAAATCGTCTTCACAGGAAAGGGAAACTAGAACAATCCCAAAACCTAGAAGCAGTTTAAATATCTTTTGATTCATAATTTTCATCTTTTGTTTTTAGAATTTCAGGTTTAATCCCCCGCTTATCGTTCTTAACAATGGATAGTTAGAAAAATTAGTCACCTCTGGATCTACAAGGTCATATTTTGAGAATGTGAGCAGGTTTGACCCATTGATGAATATCTTGACCCTAGAGTCAAAAAAGCCTTTAGTAAGGTGTGCTGGCAAGGTATAGGCCATGCTTACATTTCTCAACCTGAGATAATCCCCAGACTTGACCCAGAAAGAGGTGGACCAGAAATTTGGGTTGCTATTATAAGCATTGCCACCAGCCGTTAAACGTGGATAGGTAGCGGTATCTGCCGTTTCTGGAGTCCAACGATTAATGATGGGCTCGTATGCTTGACCATAGGTTTGCCCCACGCCTTGAAAACCTGCCAGCAATACATTATCTGAAACGTAGATATCACGGTTGTAAACCCCTTGAAACATCATGCTAAAATCAAAACCCTTGTAGCTAAAACCAGCATTCAGACCGTAGTACGTAAGAGGTTTTGTTCCTGCAATGGCCGTTTGATCAAACTGGTCGATCACCCCATCATTATTGAGGTCCTTATACCTTATATCACCAGGCTGCACCGCAAAATTCTCAATGGTCGCACTTTGCTCTATTTCCTCAACTGAATTGAAGAATCCATCTGCCACAAGACCAAACCTTGTGCCCACCGGTTGCCCAGTTCTTCTGTTATAATCTTCCTGTCTAAACTGCTCATCCATAAACAGTACTTCACTATCCTGCAATGACCAGTTTGCCGTGACGAAATAATTAAAATCGCCCACATTGTC